>Ga0126342_10015711_pt1 | contig 13238 bp, 10 predicted proteins | sample Cyp1metagenome_FD_92528 | JGI IMG/M metagenome (GOLD analysis project Ga0126342, IMG submission 92528) | Coral microbial communities from Lord Howe Island, Old Settlement Bay, Australia - Cyphastrea 1 metagenome | ecosystem: Host-associated > Invertebrates > Cnidaria > Coral ...
AAAATTAAAATTAATTTTTTTTTTATAATTTTTATTTAATATTATTTTTTTATAAATTTTATATTTTATTTATTTATTTATATTATATTTTATTATTATTTTTTTTTTTATTTTTTATTATTTCCATATGTTTTATAATATTATATATTTAAATTTTATAAAATTAATAGTAATTTTATTATTTATGTTATCCTTGAATTTACCTAATACCTTCTTATTTAATTTATTATAATTTGGATGCTCTGGTGAATAATTACTAAATTTATATATTTATTAATTTCCTTAAAATTTTCATATAAATTATTAATTTCAATTTTTATTAGATAATAATTAATATCAATATATATTAATTTGGTTTTATTATTATATTTTGGTTTTAATATATTATAATAAAAGGAATATATAAGAATTTTAGAATAATTTAAAATAAATATATCTATATAAATAGGTTTATTTAATTCCATTATGTATTTATTTTTTTCATTAATTACAAGGTTTTTATTTATAATATAATTATATTTGAATAATGATTTATTTACCAATTTTTGGAAATATTCAGGTATATTAATTATTTTATAATTATTATATTTTTTTATATTTTTCATGGTCTTACCATATACGTTGGTATTTATGAATTGAAAGAATTGTTTTTCAAAATCAATGATGATATTTTTTTTTCGGTATTAAATTTAGTGAATGGTTTTAAGAAATTTGCTTAATTAAAATTTATTGCTTTATAATTTTTTTTAAAATTTAATCCTTATTATAAATAAATTTTCAATATTGATATATTTAAAATATATTTCTTTTTATCCATTATATTTAAAATAAATTTATTTATTTTTTTATTACCGGTATTGTTTCCATAATAATATTTATTTATATTTTTTTTGATTTGTGAAAATATTTTTTTATTGATATACATAATTTCAGGTGCTAATGAATAATCTTTATATAAATTATGAAATTCCTTTGGATAATTTAAATTAATTTTTAATATATAGTTTATGTTATTATTATTATATTTTATTATTTATGTTTTAATTATTTTACCGTAATACCATTTAAAATCATTATAAGGTAGTTTTTTATATATTGTTAATCCGTAATGCTTATTAGTATCTAAATAATTTATGTATGATAAAGGTTTAGATTTTATTATAATTTTTATTTATATATTTATTGTTTTTTGTTTTTTTTAATGAAATATTATAATATTCTTTTTCTTAATTCATATTTAATTATTGTATTTATTTTTTTTATATTAATAATAAAAATATTTCAAGAATAATTAGGTAAATAATATAATATATTAGATCTAATTCATAATAATTTAAATATATATTCCTAAAATTTTCAAAAATATCAATTAATAAATATATATATTAATTATTAAATATAAATTATAATATTCACCAAGGTTTTTAATGTTAAAATAATTCCATATAGTGCAGACGGGCTCAAGCTAGCCATGCACGGCGGTGCAGTGCAGTGACCAGCAGTCTATGGTCTAAGGCAGCGGCCTAGCCAAATCACATGTCCGTCTGACATGTCTGGAACTTGTGAACCTTCTCAAATTTGCCCTAGCTTTCAGCAACAAAGCTTGGGGCATGCAAAGGCGTGAGCCTCCAAATTTCATGTACACTCCTAAATCAGTGGAAGGAGCTGGTGGCACACGATGAAAAGCATCTGGGAAAAGGTCAAAAATATGCTGCAAGGCAAACTGTACGGGCCGAAGTAGCATAGAAACGGGAGGCCTCTGAAAGAGGTCAGGCAATGCTTTAAGAGTCCAACTGGTGGTTCCGTCCATCTGGAAAGGAAAACAAAAATCACAATCCTCAACCAAAATAAAAACCAACTCAAGATCACTCACAACAATTTGGGATCCCCCCAGCTGTTCAGCGGCGCAAAGCCATTGTAAGAGCTGTTCAGTAAAAATACCAGGGATTTTGCCTGGTGCTTGCCGGCACCTCACTGCCCAGTTCAACGGAAGTTGGTCAGCAATGAGGTCATTCTCAGCCAGGTCAACCTCTTCATCGTTTAACTCAATAATTTCGGAAGCAAATAATGAGGCTTCTTGTTGTCCTTCAAGCGCTGCCACTCTGAAGTAGAATTGGCGGAGTTGGTTGGCACGATCCCACCACCACGTCAGTTTGCGCTCCAAATTGGCAAGTTTATTCATGAACTGCTGGGGTCTCTGCCAGTTCCACCTGGTAATAACCTCATCAATGACGTTGTTCCAGTGGAATGCCCACTGTTCAAATGGATCCCCCGCTTGGCAAGGATGCACATGTGAAGGCACCCATCTGAAATGAGTGGCACGCCCGTCACGGAGGCTAAGCGCAGCCTGAAAGTCAAGCCACATGTCATAGTTTTCAGCAGTTGATGGTATGAATCCAGACTTCTGTATGAACTTTGCCATGTTCACTGTTGATTGCGAGTCACTCCAGATGCAAATGTCATGCTCCTGTGTTCACCTGGTAGCCGCAAGCAGTGCTGCCAATTCTGCCCTGTCAATGGTCTGTGTGATGCCATGCAGGTGGCCCAATGCTACTGCTTCACCCAGCTCAGTGCAAAGTACACCCCATGCCGCCAAGCGAAGCGGTCCAAAGTGTTGTGCCGAGCTGGCACCATCAGTAAACAAATGAAGCAACCCAGTTTTAGGAGGTACAACTAAAAAGTTACTAGTCCTATCAGGTATTTGATATAACTCATTTCGCCAGTCCTCCAGTGCCTGAAGCTTCGGGATCAGCAAATGATGAGTCATGCAAACGGGCAGCTCCACATTGTCATGATGCCAGCCAGTTATGGACTGTCGCACGTGTTGGAATCGAGGACAAAGTAGCCAGTGAGCCCGATCGTCTTCACATTGGCAGAATCCACAGATGTGCATCTTTTCAGCATCGTATTTGGCATGCTCACTTGCAGAAATAAAGGCACCTGACTGCAGCGCAGAGAGAAGTGTCCTCTCCACTGGTGTAAGCTTGCCATAGTCCATGGTGGTCAAAAAGTGGTCCATACCATGGAGATCCTTCATGGTTTGATGTCTTGTTTGTGCAGCTAAATATTGGCACCACGCATCTTCCAGCAGTGTAGTCAAGGTCTTTTCATCCAAACGCATCAAGTTCCAGTTGTGTTGTTGATGGTCCATCACGAAGGGTGGTTGCAAAACACTCCAGCCAATTTGATTTAAACACGTGGTGACCTTGGTGAAGGGCCCTGGTCTCAGGTGTCCATCAAACTTCTGTTGCCAAAGTTGCCACCAAGGTAATAGATCAGGCGCCTTCCGTACCAATCTGCGCAGTGTGGCAATGGTGTGCTTAAGTTGGTAAAAGCCAGGATCACAGCACATGTCATTGGACAGAGAAAGCCTCAGCAGCGGGTTTGAGCCAGCTCCATTCAGATTGAGTGCCTTCACAGCTGCACGTCTAAGTGTCGTCAAATAGGTGTCTGCAAACACGCATGAAGGTGAGCCATACAATGCACGTGGCCAGAAGACTTTGGGAAGCATGCAGATCTTCTGCGATAAGAGGGCCATCGAGTGCTTGAGTTTCTGCCACTTTTCATCCATATTCAACCCCCTAGCTTTGAGAAGTCTGTTGCGAATCTGTCTGCCGTACGTTATTGAGGCCCCCAACTCGCTTGCATCAAAGAGACATGGGTAACCCAACTGCTGCAAAGCTTGTCGTAGCTGTCTGGACAAGCCCCAAACAAACGTCTTCTCATCATCCATGGAGAGGCCAAAAAGTGTCATGAACGAGCCCATGGCAAAATGCCCTTGTATGACTTGTATGGCATCACGTGCTGCCAGTGTCATGTTATCAACAAAGCTAAAAGCCTGGATCTTCGGCATGAAAACCTTCATATAGACATGGTAGCCCCAATTCATAGTCAACATCGCTACAATGGAGAGAGGATCACCCTCTGGATATCCTGAGTCCGAGGTGATGCTGTGGCCCAAACATCCATTGATGTCAAAGCGACGCACAAAGTGGTTGAGGAATTTACCCCACGCATTGAGAAGGTGTTGGGGAAAACCAATATGCTTGCCCATATGGACCACTTGTCGTCTGCCAATGTGGTTGAATGCCCGACGCACGTCGGAGCTCAGGCCGCATAGTGGCTCATCATGCATGATCATGACTTCAATCTGAGCCTGAAGCAGAAGCCAGATCTCAGTGGTCTCCCGGTGCGGGAGAAAACCCAGCGCTTCTGCAGGCATGTACATGGCAATCTGTTGCAGCATCTGCTTTGTACGAAGTTTTGACCAAGATCTAAACAACATGGAGAACAAGGTAATGGGTCGAAAGTGAGCTTCCTCATGAGGTTGCTTACACTTTGGTGTACCAATTACAGCTCCATACAAAAGTTGCTGTGGCCATTTCGCACCGCCCTGCTCGATGTTGGTCAGCAGTTGAAGCAGTGGTTCAACAAATTGTTGTGGCATGTAGAGAAGGTCTTCTTTAGCCCATCCATCAGGGCCTCTGGCAGCTTTGTTTTTGAACTTGGTCACCGTTTTGCGCCAGTCTCCCACTGTAAGTTCTGGGAGCAAAAACGGCACTTTGGGCATATACGCTTTTGTGAACTGGACAACCCTTAGCCATGTTTCCTCCGGTATGCTATTGAGAAGGTTCCATCTAGGCTGCCAATGCTGAATAAATAAATCCAGCACATCTGAAACATCGCTCACAAAAATTCTCTGTACAATCTCATCCTCAGGTTCCATGGAATCGCAATTGGAAATTGTGCAAACCACTCCATTGATGGCCAAAACTTGAACTGGGCTGCCATCATGGAACCAGAGTGAGTCAAACTTGGTCTGGATTTCGCTGTCCAGCATGATCTGGCCAGTCTCAACGTCAACGGCCAAAATCTGATGGTTGACATCTTTCCACACATGGTCTATGCTTCCCTTGTGATCATCTTTCAGGTCTTTGAAGATAGAAGACAGTGAACCCTCATATTTCGCCTTCAAATTGGCCTGTCGTTGGCCAAGGTGCCACTTCTCAAACTTTCGGAAGTGATGCAAAAAATCCAAAAAGAGTACCTGAATGCCTGCAAAGCACGCAGGAAGATGATCAGGGAAATGTGTTGGAGCACCATCACATGGTGAATCACGATTTCACCACCAAGTGGGGAAGTCCGGGTGGAAACCATGTGCTTTTGTAATTGCCGCCCACAATGATGCCCGATAGCAAACTGCCGCAGGCGTTCGTTTATCGGCCTTGAGAGCATGGCAGAGACTTTGCAGCCTGCGAAGCTGTTGGAACCAGCATCGAACTGCCGCCCCTACCAGAGTGCTTTGCAAGGTGATTTCACCTTCACGGCTGGGTTTGCAAATCGGGGATTGTTGTTCTTGAACATCAGGTTGTAGGCGTTGAGCTCTACCAAAATTGTTGGGCTTCATAGTTGGCTGGCCCTGTTCTTGAAGTCTGGTGTCAATTGCTTTTTCATATGCATCTGCCCATTGCTTCATGAACTCCGTAGAGTCAATTCCATCCTCATATCTAACGGTGCAGCACGGTGACCAATTGGCCTTGTCAACTGTGTCCCAAGGGATCGGGGCAGGCCTTGGCCATCTGCTGATCATAGCACTGGTCTGGGGCAATTGCAATTTGACTTCCAAAGTGCAGTGGTCTGCAAAATGTTCATGAAGTGCGATGGCTCTCAGTAGCCTAGCAGCTTCAGGAGAGAGCCAAATCTGGTCAGGTTCCGTTGCGTGTTTGCAGGTTGCACTCCATTCATGAGTAAGTGCTTGAACACCATATTGTTGGGCGTTGCACCATCCATATTGCTCCCAGATTTGCTGCTGTCGTAGCACTCCTGGTTCTTGGTTGAAGTCTCCAACCAGCAGCCTGATCCCTTGCATGCCGATCACAACCTCCTTGGTGAAGGTGGTGAGGAGTTGGTCACTAAGGTGACGAGCCTTCGGCCATGTTGGTCCTTGCGCATAGCCATAGAAGCCCCCAACTGAGATGGGTGTTCCATTCACCCAATGTCTTGTGAGCAAGACTCTGCCAGTTTCCCAGTGCTCATCCGGCCAAGGAACCTGCAGGGAGGTCGAGGGCCAATCAGATGTAGTGCAAACACCCGTCCATCGTCCAGCCCACTGTGATCCATGCCGCAGTGGCGCAGGATGACTGAAATGTGCTCTGATGTTGCGGTGAAGTTTGTGGCCACCAGAGCGTAGTGTTCTCGCCGTTGATTTGGTGGTGATCTGAGAGAGCTGGGTCTCTGTGAGTGTCCAGATGCCTGGGCCCATGGCTAGCAACATATCTCCTTTAGCTCTTATTCCACCTGGGTTGGTGACACCCACAGTCAACCAATAGTCAGAATGGTCATCTTCTGGGCCAGGGTGAAGAGCTTCCCCATATCTAGTGCCAGCTGCCATTGGGAACTTTGGCACTTGCACAAAACCTGATAGCTTCCCCGACCCAAAATCTCGGTCCACCTGGGTGGCCGAGCTGTGGTAGTAGTGCCGGGCAAAGGAAGCACCAGATTGCAAGGCCATGGCAGGGCTTAGGATCTGGCAAAACCAAACGCAAAGAAACATCCAAATGGGTTTGATAGTCATTCTTGGCCTCCAGGTAAACCCAAGTCTGGAGCCAGGCTGAGCTAGTCAACCCGTTTTGTGCCTCTTCTCCAGCAGTGCCTCTAGTTTGTTGAACTGCTGGTCAAACGATTGCATCAATTCGCCAGACAGGTCCTCCTTCATGGATCGCATTGTGGAACTGAAGTTGGTGCCCATCGCATGAATCTCCTGCTGGCGATCATTCAATGTTTGGTGAACCTCAGTAATGGAGTACTCCGCATTGGAAAGAGATGCCGACATAAGTTGAAGCGCACAAGCATGCTGTTGCACATTATCTTGCACATCTTGCATCATCTGCTCATTTTGCTTGATTTTGTCATCAGTTTGTTGAAACCATTGCATGAACTGGCCGTTTTGGAATTTGAGCTCATGAAGGCCAGATTCCAAGGCAACAAACCGCTGCTCTTGCTCTGTGGTGTACTCATCAGCGTTCCCATTCATCTGAAAGTCTTGGTCCTGCTTCTCTTTGAGCGCATTCTCCACGGTCTCACGGATTTGGTCTTGGAAGGCTGCCTTGTAGGTTCTGCCTTGCCCTGCCGGTGTGGCAGGCTTGTGATATCCTTCCCAAGGGTTATGTTCAAGCCAGGGGTCCGAAGAACCGGACGATTTGGCGGTAGAAGCCGCCGGTTGTTCTCGCAGGTGCTTCTGTGTTTTGGCTGGGGCATAGATCGTAGGTTTGTTCTCCTGGACTTGTAGATCACGAACCTCTTTGATGATCACGTCCGATCCAAATGCCGTCAGGATAGCATCCGGAGGTGAGACTGCTGAGCCAATTCGCCAGGCCATGTGATGAAAGTTCCCCCGTCCTGGTTGGAGGGCCCTTGCTTTCCATGCCCAATCAGAGAGGATCTTGTTGATTGCTGCCCGTTGAGTGCCATGTGGAAGCGGGAAAATCTCAAAGATTTTCTGAATGCTCATGTCCACAAATTCAACGCCTGGTCTGAGCTTTGCCCAAGCGGCAGCTTCATCACCTTGTTTGACCCTTATGCCGTACTTGTTCTTCAGGCGTACCATGCACAAGGACTTAGAGTATGTCCGACATTGATGTTGGGCTTCAGTAAATGTGGCACCGGGCAGCCAGATGACCTTGTAGCGCTCATCATATTCACGTGGCTGCTTGCCTCTGGGTTCAATGTAAATTCCAGGAGGTGATGAAGTGAGTATCTTCAGCAAGGCAGTCTCTGGGATCCGCAGGAAGACTGTGAAGATGGTGGCAGTGGAGGATTCAGCCTTCTTGCCGTTGTCGTCCAGGAAGCTGCGTGACCATACCTCAAGAACAACTGCATCCAACATTTCGTCAAGTCCGGCGTGGAACTTGTTGCATTCCAGTCCACAATTCTGCCCCTTGCAAAGCTGCATGGTTTCAACTGCTTGTATCAGAATTCGCACAGGCGCAGTGATGAAGCGATCCCATGCTACTTCCAGTTCATCTCTGTAGATCTGGATCTTGATGACTTGAGTGTCGATCTTGTCAGGTTCACTTTCCTTGCCAGCCATCTTGCGCTTGATTGTTTTGTCGCCAAGCTGAAGAATGTGTCCCATGATGATCGTGTATTCTTCAATTGAGACACAGAGTGCAGGGAAAATGATGGGTTCAAGACCAATCTGTTCCACGATCTTCTGGGGAGGGACATCAATGATGAGCAGCGCAAGGCCACTGAGGCTGATTTTGTCCGGGTGTTCCAAGAAGTGCTTTGCCATAGTGGTTGTGCAAAGTGCCACCCCTGTTTGGTCCGCTTCTACTTCCTGGAAGTGGATTTGTTGCACAGATTGCCCATCTTCATCTTAGAAGTGCTTGGCGTCCAGTTTGAAGTCATCAGGGTCAAGTTGTATTGGTCCACTTTTTTGCGATGCTTGCTTCTTGACTTTGGGATGTTGAACTTTGGCACCGTGCTTTGTCTGCGCTCGCTCATTGATGTAATCCTGCAGCTCGGCTTCGGTTACAAGTCGAAACATCTTGCCGGGTTTTGATGCTGCGGCTTTGAGCGCCGCCCAGGGGTTGTTGGCACGCAGGGCTTGTTGTACTTGATAAGGTCCAAGTTTTTCCCTGACTTGCTTGGCTCGTTCCGCTGCATTCTTGGCTGGCACTCCTTTGCTCTCAAGAAGGCTAATCAGTGAGTCAGGATCTTGCGCCCTGCCATCTGCAGTCCATGTCGGCTTTGTCTTGCAAGTAGTGAGGAATGTATGATGCAATGTCATCTCATCTTGTTGAGGAAGACAGTGCTGAAGTTGCAATGCTTCTGCCAGGTGGCAAAGCGCAATGGTGCCGCAGGTGAATGGGAGCCTCTGTGTCCAAATGGATCGAGAGTGGATGTTGCCCATGTCAAGTCCAAGACATGAGGATAGCTTGTGCGCCACCCGATTTGCCATTGCAGTTTGGGCATCTGTGTCACCTGTGCGAAGTCCATCGTAGTGACACCAATGAAGTCTATCATTGAGTTCTCCAACCAGCAAAGTCCAATGGTTGAGGTACTCGTAGATAACAATGATGTTGCCCTCTGCTTTGGTGAATCTGTGTTGCCAATCAGTCAAAAGTCCAGTGGGTAGCTGTTGATGCAGAAGCTGAAGCGCACGAAATGGATAGAGCTTCATGGGCTGTCTGATTTTCGCCTCAGGCTGGATGGGAGTCATCAGTGCTTTCATGCTTGCCCAGATATGGGTGTCGCCAAGTCCAGATAGACCTGATGTTGGCATCCTCCTGGGTTCATCAGTATGACCCAGGGCTCCCAAAGTGTTTGTGCCCAAGACAGAGGAAGGCAAGGCCTGTCTCTTGGCAAGTACTTGGAGCTGATATCTTTCATCTGCATGGAGTTGGCACCAAGGAGGGAGTCTATGGCCATGTTGCGTCACAGTGACATAGAAGCCTCTGCCAATCATTTGGGTCTCTGCTCTTTCGACCTCCACGGTAGTTGTTGGTGCGCAGACTGTGATGGTTGTTTGAATTTCATCAAGTTCCAGATGGAGTTGGCGAGGTAAGTCCATGCTCGCCAGCTTCCATCTTTAGAGTCTTTGTTGAAGAAGCCCATGTTTGTATTGGTGCAATAACGCCAGTGGTTGCAGCTGCGAAGTGAGCCAAAAGCTTTCTTGAAGGTGGGCCACAAATTGAGATTGAATCCACAAGACTTGCATGGGTGCTGCTATTTGCCCCAATAGACAAAGTGCCGCTCTCATCGAGGTCGGAAACTGATATGTCAGGGGCACCGTGCATAGTAGTGCACCTTCTTCCGCATGGAGATGGCGTAGCCTCTGTGTCTTTGCTGACACAATGCCAAAGCCTCTTGCACCACCTTGAAGAAGACGATATTGAGAGAATGCTGCATCGCGACAACCACAAGGGCATGCTCTGAGAACGTTGGACCAGGAGTGAAGTACTGTTGGAGCTTGATGTTGTGGCAGAAGTACACGAATGTCTCTACCAAATCTCGAGTCAAAGTAGACCGCCAGTTCATCCTGATCCCATTCAAGTTCTTGTTCATGTTCATCATGCCAAATTGCATCAAAAGGCATCACGTTGCCAACTTGTTGGCATACTTGACATTTCGGCCATCCCTGAAGAATCATCTCGGGAATGGCTTTGGAGTACATGAGGCACCAAAATCTGCTGCGACGTACTGGCCATTGCTCTTGAAGATCAAAGACCATTTTGTGGATGTGCATCTCATTGGTCTCTGCAAAGAAGTCAAGAATCTGCTGGATTTCATGGAAGTGCATGACATTATCCACGCACTCCAGCAAAAGCGAGTCAGCTTGCAAATGCCATGCGCAACGCAAAATCCCTGACAGGACTGAACCTCTCTGGTCCCTCAAACCTTGAAGGTCACCCTATCTCGAATAGGGTTGACATGGAAACCCCCCTGTAACTTGGAGGTATGCATCTGTTTTCATGGCATGAAGTTCTTGGATGCAAAGTGGATCCATTACACTACCGTGAATTACAGGCACTTTGAAATTGGCTTTGAGTACTTCACATGCCAAAGCATTGGAGTCCAAAAACACAAGAATTTCAATTCCAGCAGGTTCAGACCCCATGGTGAAGCCCCCCATTCCTCCACAAATGTCAAAGATCGCAACTTTCTCAAAGGAAGGCAAATCACGATGAGGGTAGTAAGCTGAATCAGCTTGAAAACCAAGACACGGTGGATCCTGTGAGAGTACTCTCAGCTGATAGAAAGTGTGGATACCAAACTTCAATTCAAAGGATGATCTCAGCACAAATGTCTGGGATGGAGAGATGCCAATGCACTCGTACATGTCATCCACCAAATGGTTCTGAATTCTTGCGACTAGAGCGCAAGAGTCACCAGGCGAGAGGTACGACAAAGTAGGGTCCATGGGGTTTAAATGGTCTCCCAACAATTCGCGGACACAGCCAAACTATCTGGAAGGGGTTGGGCCAATGGCTAAATAATTCCATATAATATTTGTTCTGGCGTAGTTTTTGTCAGTTATATTTTTTAATATAGTTTTTGTAATTTTTTTTTTTTTGTAGTTTTGTTTTGTTAAATTTATAGTTATAGGGATATATATTTTTTTATTAATTAATAAATTCAAAGATTACAGAGCTATGTTGCAGGAAGCAACAAAGCTCAATGCGGAAACCAGGGATCCCCCCAGCCAGGATCCCCGAGATCACAAAGAGTAGCCTTCACGGCACGACATTCACCCTGACACTTTGAAGCAAACACCGACAAAGCCGGGTCGCAACGAAAGTGGTGAGAAGAACTACCGTAGTGAAACTGGAGAGTGAAACATGGTCTAAGGTGAAATAACAGTGAGACAAAGGCGCTCAGGGCACACTCAGAGTCCGCTCAGTAGTGCTTCTCCAATCATCATAACGACCAAAGTAAGAGGGCGGTAAGAGATAACCGGCAAGGACATCTCTCATAGCTTACTCATTGCAGTTTGGAGTAAGTTTCAGTGCACTACTACTCTTGCAAAAAGTCCGCTCAGTTGTCCTTTTCCAAGCATCAGCGTCACATTGCGGTTGCGGCAAGCACCACTATGCTAGTGCTCTTGTAAGTAGTTTTCGTCGTATGGGAGATTGTGCTCGTCATCAGTGCGTGGTGAAATCTGTGCATTGAGTTCGTCCGATGACGTGCTGGCTCCTTTGGCTGTATGATCAAGAAGCAGTGTGGCTTTCTGCGCTTGGGATACTTTGTAACTGGCAGATATTGTATAACCATCCAATGTGCAGCCAATCTGGCGAAGTTGGCGTGTGGCTGCTTCAAGGTCAGTGACCCACTGGGATGGGATGTTTTGGGCGAGGCTGTGCTCAGACGTGGAGCTGCTGGGCGTTCAGTGCATCACTCACAGTGTTGCCACCTTTGTTGAGGAAAGTCATGGAGAAGTGAGGCATGCTTACTTCATCAGGAGCAACGTGGATAGTAGTCAACCATGGGTACCCCATGGTGACAGTTAGAACCACGGTTATAGAAGGCTAGTATCATACTAACCGTGGGTACCCCACGTTAGCTACTGAAACTGACGGACTGACGGTGTAGGATTCATCACGGCTACCGGAGCTACTGCCTGCGGCAGTTGTAGGGGGTGGGTCACTGCTTTCGGCTGGTTTCATCATTTGGGCAACAAGTGGATGGCTTTGTTTTTCGCGCAGGATCCTGGTCATTTCGCGGGTGAAGGCTGCAGAGTCAAGTAGTGCTTTGGCTTCCGCTAGTGACCTGTCGAGGACAATGAGCATTTCGCCACCATCTTTATGGATTATGGTTGGTCGGCCGGCTTGCACGTCTGCGAGGATTGCCACTGCCTGTTTTCACACAAAGTGCGTTCCCATTCCTCCAGGGCTCTTTGCGCTAGGGTGTCAGTTTGCGGTGGGGCCTTGAGAGCAGCTGTTGTCCCTAACGCTCCTAGGAAGGGGCTATCAGGTGGCGTGGCAGATGAGAAATGCTGAATGGCTGCTCCTGCACGCAAGACGTGGTTTTTGGTGTGTCTTGTTCTTGGTTTGAACTGATTTGCCATTCGTACGGGCCATACGTGTCCATTTTTGGTTTGTTATCAGATTTTCACTGCTTACGCAATTGTAAGGACCGAGCCTAGTGCAATATCGGCCACGTCAGAGGGAAAAAAAAATCCTGCACGCAAGACGTCATTTGTTTAGATTTCATATGACATGGCTTATGGTAGGCTCGCTCCAGTGTGTATCCAGGTCTCGTATGGAAATATACACTCCCGTGCATACAGTGGGCATGTGCTACGTTTCCTGCATGGCATAGTGGCTATGATTTGATGTTTTTGACAACACGGTTGAACAGAACTCTGGAAATGATGCAGAACGATGTGGAGACATCTGAATTTGAACACAGAAGCATGGAGATTTGATTATTTTTGGATGATGATGTTTGACATCAACTTTTTGGAGAAGAACTTCGTTTTCTGTAAACTTTTTTTTTCCTCTGGTTTGGCCGATTCGCACTAGGCACGGTCCTTACAATTGCGTAAGCAGTGAAAAGCAGCAGTGTACAGGACTCGTGTGGTCCAAAAATCTCCCGCAAATCATCACGAGAAACAAACCAAACAACAAGAACCACAACCAAAAACGACCCGCAAATCCCCCAGCCAGATTTGCGTTTCGCCACAAAGCAAGACAGCGAAGCAACAAAGAACGGGGCAGGGCCCAACAAGAACCAAA
>Ga0126342_10015712_pt1 | contig 13238 bp, 9 predicted proteins | sample Cyp1metagenome_FD_92528 | JGI IMG/M metagenome (GOLD analysis project Ga0126342, IMG submission 92528) | Coral microbial communities from Lord Howe Island, Old Settlement Bay, Australia - Cyphastrea 1 metagenome | ecosystem: Host-associated > Invertebrates > Cnidaria > Coral ...
ATCTCTTAAAAGTTTTCTTTCGAGTTTCTTTAAGGTTTCTGTCGAATTTCATGCAGGGTTTGCTTTAGGAATTCTTTCAGGTCTTCCGGGGTCGGCGGCAGGGGCGGCAGCCCTTAAATATATTCTATCCCCAGAAAAGTTCGCAAAATCCATATGAATAGCGTGTTAATTCCAGCTATGGCTACAGGATGGGGCCCCCCAATTATAAGTTGGTTCATAAACCATAACAAAACCACCATTAACTATACGTAGTTATATCTACCATAAACCATAAAATTCAGCCACAAAAATAAGGCAAATGAACGCTATCTTGGGAGCTATGGCTTCCCCATATCTCCCAGGATTTGGCGCATCCCCCGCCCCAGCTGCCCAGGGTACTGGGCACCCGGGACCGCATTCGCGGTCTTTTCCACCATCGACCAAGCTCCACATGCCCTGGCGAAGGTTGACCCCTTAAAACTGGGGAATTTCAGATGGATCAATGGATTGAGATGGATTTAGGGATAGGGTAACGTGGGTATGTTCCCTACAATCTTCGAACAAACGCTGGTTTTTTTTTACTGGAAGCAAACCTTTGGGGGTGTTCAAGATCGACAATGAGATTTAAATCAACAAAAAGTGGAGATTAAATCAAAAAAACTGGTGGTTCAACCAGCAAATGTGGAGTTTCAGCATCAACAGTAGGGGATTGAATTGAACTAACAAACAAGGGGCATGAACCAACAAAATGGGGTGCTCACCAACCGAAAAAGGAAGATAGCGCAACATAAGGAAATTCAAGCAGGCAATCAGGGAAAGCAAGATCTGTTATACCGTATTCACCGGCAGCAATTGGGATAAAGCAAGCAACAAGTCCTTGCTATTTGAGGGTGTCCAAAAAATGTGGGAGCCCTACAAATTTCTGAAGTTTGGAAGTGTTCAGTGACCCGCAACAACAGGTGGCATGAACCACGGACAAGTTCGCTTATGATAATCGCACAATCAACAACACCAATGCCCCATCTTCACTAATGCGCGTTTCTGCGTTTGTTACCAGATCTTGCTGAGGTCGAAACTTATACCCAAAGATACCCAAAGAACCTAAAATCTTGAGATCATTCCCAATATAAGATTGTGCATCATTTACCATTTCTACTAATACCGCCATTTATATCACATGACATGATGCCAACAATTATGCACACACTTCAATAAAACTCAATCACAAGTATCATCCCAACAATCCAGTAAATCCAATAATCCGTCATGATGTTCTGTCATGTTCCACAATATCCGCATGACCTTCCCATTATGTCAGGTTCACAGCATGGGGTGTCCCCTCATGGTACCTCAGTAGCCCAGAAAGGGACTTCCAGCTCTTCACCAAGGGAATTCAGCAACCTGGCGGATGTGGAGGAAACGGAAAAGGGAACGGTGCTCTGAAAGCAACCATACTTACCCTCTGGTAGACTAACATAGCTATTGAACATGGCCATTTACAGTTGATTTGCCCATTAAAAGTTGTGATTTTGCATAGTTATGTTAGTTTCCATACTTAATATGGTTGGTGGTTTCAACCCCTCTGAAAGATATGCTCATCAGTTGGGATGATGACATTCCCAAAATATGAAAAAATAAAATTCAGGTTCCAAACCACCAACCAGTAATGGGCTTAATAAATGTGGGATATAATATGTTTGGACTTAATGGAGATATATCAGCAGTAAAATGAGCATTCTGGGGATATTACATTTGGGGATATAATAAAATGTGGACTTAATGGGGATATCATATCTGTAAATTTCCAATGGTGTGTAAATTATCAACAACAATTTTTTAAGGGATCCTATTTTTGAGACAGACCCAATTCGTGTTTTCTGACTTGCAAATTTGGATTTCGCCCAGGATAGTACATGATACAACCCCAACAGCAACATACCATGGTAAGATTCAAATCTGGGTAGGCAAATGCGATGCAACTAAATAAATCACATTTCATCAAATGTGGGTGTATGTAGAAGGCAACTTCTGATTAAGCCCCCAGAAACTAGCAATGCTTGGTGGACCTGCTTTCAATTCCACATCAATGTGAAATATGCATGTTGTTTGCAAAAGTGCATACCCACATTTTGACTCCAAAACACCACTGAGAAACAAGCAAGACACCAAAGCATGGGGACTAATAGTGTTGGCCTACATGTACCATTCCATTCATTCCTGTTATACATCCCACAAAATGGTTATGGTTAGATCCCCACCGGTGATCAACGTTGTGGTTGTACAGGGCTCCCCCAGTGCCTGTCTGGTGAGCCATGCAGCTGTGACAAGCGCCCTACAGTGCTGGTGGCGATCAAGGTCTGCTTCACCTCGCGGCGGAGACCTTGGGGATCTTACCATATCCCCATGGTAAATATATTATTTATATAGATATGGGATATTATAGTGATGGGATTTATAGATATGTAAATGCTTATCTATAATCTATAAATAACTCATATCTATAATCTCATATGGTTTATTTACCTTGGAACGTGCAAGAAGGTACCCATACAATAGGTATATCTGTTGGTACCCATGACTGGTCCAACTGAGATTAGTGGTCGAACTCATGTCTATAATCTATATTTACTTGGGCATGTATCCTCTGGTTATGACTAACATAGCCATGGAAGTCATGGCCCATAGAAATAGATGATTTTCCCAGCTATAAAATTCATTTTTAAGGATTTTCAATGGCTATGTTAGTCATAACCAGATGGTAGATCACCAAACATCAATGGCCAGTCCAGGATCCTAAATTGGAGGTACCTACCATATATAAAGGCCAGTTTTTTAGGCCTATGTAAGGGAATATCCCCACAAAATATGGCCAACAATATGGTACAGTACCTCCAATTTAGGATCCTGGAATTCCCATTGGACCAATGGGGTATGAACATAAACATATAACTACATATACTTCTATAAATATGATGCGACATGAATAGTGATAAGATGTGAATGAGTGTGTATATGATGTTATATATAATTCAATATTGATACACATGTACTATATGTATCATATTACATCTGTTGTATCACGGTGTATAGAGGTGTACAGCTGGGAGAATGGGTACATACAGTTCCCTACATGAACACTTCAACAATTAATATGTGTGGGGTAGCATATTTATACATGTATGTATATTATTGAATTATATGTTGCTAAGATTTTTGGTAGATCCAACTATAACGTAGAAAGACTGCTGGGACCCACAAATGGTGGTCCATCTTTGAATCAGATTTTAAGGGTTGCCAATGCCCCAGTTACAAGGTAACATCCTCAATTTCCCTGCCCCTTGCGGGAATAAGTTCGCAATTGCAATTGGCTACACTAATATCTCCCCGGATGGTTAAAACATGTGAAACCATTACTGGTTGGTGGTTTTAACCATCTTGAAAAATATGAGTTCGTCAATGGGAAGGATGACATCCCATATATTATGGAAAAGTATCGAAAATAAAAAATGTTTTTGGTAAAATCATCATGGTGCACCCAGCTCCAGTGGAGATGATTGGAGCACCCCTTGGCGCCTCGCTCGCCTGCAGGTGCGGCTTCCTTGGCTCCATGTTACTGGGGCTAAGTCCGTAGGGAATGGATGGGTTGCTGGGGGTTGCTGGGATTATTGATAGTTGTGGATCATTCCCGAAAATTCCCTACGGACTTAGCACAAGTAAGTTTAGGGGTTAAGTACCTTCTCAAAAAAGGATTTGGATCTATATAGGGAATATACATGAATATACGCTCTGGTGGTCTGACTTGGAAACCACTATTTGGATGAATGACTTCAAATTAAATAAGGAGGTCTAAAAACCAGCCTGAATGAATTTAGATGAATCTACCAGCCTGAATGAATTTAGATGAATCTACACAGAATGCAACCTAAATTATCCTATATGCCTACATAAATGTAGATGTATGAAAATTCCAGACATGGTTCATATAGGAAACATGTAGTTTCATAACATTTAATCCATTAGATCATCTTGTACGCTCTTTGATCGGTGGGGATGCCACAGTGGTTTCGATTTCACCCATGATTCAGCGACTAAATCTTCTGAATCTCAACGTTTCGCTCGTTCACTCCTTACATTCTTGAACGCAAATACCCCTGTCTGTCGGCTACTTTAAATAAAACCATCAGTTCTACTGTTCAACAAATCATCCAACAACAAGGTTACAATGCATTTTGTCCACGTTTTCTCAAGTTTTCGGCCAACTTTCCTCTTTGTTTTTTCACTGTTTTTCCTCATTTTCCCCGTGTTTTCATGGCTTTCCCCCGGGCTTCCCCCGGGCTTCGCGTCGTTCGAACCACGGCTGGGCTTCCCCGGCTCCGACAGCAGCAGCGCCGCGGCGCCGGCGGCGTGCGCCGCCGCCAGCGCGCTGGAGCTGCGCTGCGGCAACGCTTCCGAGAGGTCCGAGCCTAGCTGGAAACCACCATGGAAAGCAGGAAAGATCCAATGATTAGTGGTGGTTTATAGTGGTGAAAATAGTGGTGAAAATAGTGGTTTAACCATGGTGATATGATTCAATACTTTTTGGCTGTCGCACACTGAAGCATTCGATGCGGCTATGCAAATGAATTGAAACCAGTCACCGCCTCCCAGCAAAATCATGTCCCATGACCTCACCAAAGTCTGTGCAATGCATGGTGTGGCAAGTGTCAATGAATGACTGGGGCGGATCCTGTACATCAGGGCAGATTGGGCATTCCAAAATGCCAAAAGAAAACGCCTTGGCGAAAGCCAGGCACAAAGAAGGGGGATATTCTTTCAAAATCGTTGTCTTCCAATGGCCTAATGCGTCGCATCCCACCGCACGAGCGCGAGGTAGGTCATTGCAAACACGATGTTGATGAAGGTACATCATCATGTTCGGCATGTTGATGACGAGAAGGTCAGTTGTTTTCGGTGTAGGGGCACCCATCAGGCCTTACGCGAAGCGTATATATATATATGGAAAATCCAATATTTATACATGATCTATAGATGAATCATGGAGATATCATGTGGGTGATCCCCCAGTCATCACCATCTTTATGCTGGTGATTTTTCAATAATTCCCAAATGGGGTGGTTATTGTTATTATTATTATTGCAATTATTATCACTATTATTTTATGGTGATACAACAATAATGAACCATCACCCAGTCATCACCATTGTTTTTATAGGTGGTATAACTATTGAAAATCACCACTAATAAGATAGGTAGATCAACTATAAATGGAGATACAATATGGTACAAAGTGGGCAAAACAAGAATGATATGGAACATCCGATATTGATACAATATTTAAAGATGAATTATGGATGACATTATCCTCTGGCAAACGGTTACATAACTATTGAGATTTTCACCACTTTTAATTGGTAAGTCAACTATAACTGTGGGTAAAACACTAATGTTGGAAATAGCGTCCAGGGATTGATGCAATTAATGTGGGTAAAACAACAGTAAAGCATCCCCCAAATCACCATAAATAGGTGGTATAAAACATTCCCAGTCATGGGTGGTTTATTATTTTTACCGTTTGAACAATGGTATTTAATGAATGGAATTGAGCTATTTCAAACGGGGTCCCCACCTTTTAGCACAGCAATTCCACATCAAATCCCATTATATCCCACTGTATCCCCATTGTATTCCCATTGTTGTCCCATTATAACCCATTGTTGCTATATGCCATTGGATTGGAATCCTTATATGCAAACCATCAATTTATGCTTGTTGCTGGCCAAAAACATATTCATCCACTATGCAAACAACTTTAATATATATATATATGATTTACCCTTTGTTTTTGCTACTAGTACATACCACATCTTCTTATTTGGTTTACCAGTTTATCACACTATATACCATCTGGTTATTTAACATAGCCATGGAAAATTGCCCATTTATAGATGATTTTCCCAGCGAATGAAACCTCCATTTATGGTTGGGATTTTCCATGGCGAACTGTTAGTCATAACCAGAGGGTATTATTTGTTGCTTAGATCTCCCCCACTCCTCATGCCGACACCTGAGCGCTCCCAACTTACACCACAGGTGACCACTTCCTCCCCGGGGGCCAGGAGATCTATACCTCGGCTAAGCGAAGCTAAGCGAAGCCGGTCCCAGAAATGCTTCGGTGCAGGTTATGGGAAGCATACCATGTAATTGGGTCACTATACTAAGTGGATAGTGGTGGGTTGTTATTGGCTATAGCAAGCAAACAATGGAAACAACAATTGATATCACCTTGGACAATAAAACTGGGTTTATATTGCATACTTGACTATCATTAATAACATCAATGGATTGTAATGGGTTGTACAAGGAGTATACCTATGCAATTAACAATACTAATGGGACATACATAACTAAAATGGTATAGATGCTTAGTGACTAGCAGTATGATATGATACAGGCTTTTGTGGGTTTGTACCTATATACAATAAGTGTTGGATTGAATTTCACTGAATGGCCCCTTCTTAAGTGATACAGAAGCATGACCAACTCACCCAATTGCATATTGGCAATCATATTGGATACATCCATTTATAACTGGATGGAGGGGGAGAGCTTGAGCGGCTTGAATCTGGTCACGATGTCTTGCCAGCAAATTAAGCGCATGGGAATATATTTTATTATTATAGCATGTTAATGTATGTTAATGTATGTTATGTTTTCTTTCTTTAATTTCATTTTTTTTTGCTTTGAAGGGTGTAATTGGTCGCCAGGTCTAGGTGCCCAGAAATCCGGATGTGAGTTCCTTTGAATCCTCCTGAATTGGATACAAGCAAATCATTCCAGCTACGGTTGAATAATTAATCAACTCAGGGATATCTGAGATATATAGACATAGACTCCGAGTTTCAAAAGAAATGAACACACAGATTGACTCCCCATTTGGCACTTTGGTAGATCGAAACGTTTTGAAAAACAACGGCTACAAAGGCTCCCGAGTCGGGAAGATCAGTACCATAGACCCCAACCAACAATCAAAGCCAGGATTGCCCCGCCTTTCCCAATGCGATTTATCTATCATGTTGTTGGAAACTCTTAGTCCTTCCTTGGCTTCCCATTTCACAAGGAATATGGACATAGCGCTACACATGGCCCCGTAGCCCCCAATCACTCCTAACCAGTGGGACCCCCACAGTTGTAAGTTGGTCTATATACCCCATTCACTATAGTTGCACTTGCCAAACAGCCTAATTATGCCACAGAACTCAACCAAAACTTAGCTAAGTATAGTTGGTTAAATCCCCGTCAAATCCCCTTCAACCCATATTCAGTGCTTCTTGTTTACCCTATCCTTTCGGGGGCCCACCTCTTTCCGCTAGGCCCATGATGAAAATCCCCCAGTCCAAACAGTATCAAGCGACAAGTCCCAGAACTGCTGGTCAACGCTTGCGTGTCGCGCCTGGTCTCAAGGCGCGAGTCTTGCGCAACAGGCGCAACTGCTGTTGCATGATCCCGAAGTGAAACATGTTTTTTTCAAGAGAAGAGTATGACGACTTACATGGAAACCCCCATGTTTCATGGAATCAACTATGGTTTCCTGTAGATTATCCCTGAAACCAACCTATTGAGAAAATATCCGGAATGATGAGAACAACTATGGAATACCACCATGTCCCATAGGTAAATCATCGAACTAAATGGGCCATGTTCCATAACTATGCAACAAATTACTAGAGGGTAATGATAACATCAACCAACAAACTTGGAAATGTCACACTATTTCATAGCCATGATACTTTGTCTTGTCACCCACACATCTGGTGTATGGGGAGAATCAAAATCGAGGTGAGGCAATGCAGATTTGGCGATGGCCAAGCTGTCCAGTATTGTCCAGTAAAACATGGGAAGAGCGGCATTCAAATGTAGTATATATAGCGATGTTACCCGCCGTTTCCGCAAAACAGACCAGCCGTTGCTTGGGGTCAAAACCCTGGCGCATCGTGTTTCGGACCAAATGAATGCGTTTCACATCTTTCCAAACAGATGGTATAACATGTCCCACGTATTCAACAAAACAAATGGCAAGTCAATGGTCAAAGACCGAAAACACGGGGGAATCAGAAGTTGATGTGTTTTCACCCATTCAACTGCAATATAAGGATCCACCAAAAATCAATCCAAGAGTTTTTGTAGGCATGGGTGTGTTCAAGAACAGAACCTGACATATAGCCGCTATAACCACTATTAATCATTCTTACAGATAATAATGATGAATAGATCATTGTCTTTGGAGGCACCCATTATGTATCCAATGGCTTATCATCATGATATTCAAATAAGCCATATCCAAAAACCATTGGATCATGTGATGATTAACCGATAAACCACAAATCCATTGGGTCCCCTTAAAAAGATGACAACAAGCATTTCCAGGATTATAATTCGATGATGTTTGCCCCATAATTTCCATATCATGCTACGTCAGGTTTGGAGCCCAAGTTGTGCAGATCAGTGCCCAATGCCATCTGCCCACCAATTGGTTTGTCTTCCGGTTGACCATGATTCACCAGTTACAATTCCAAAGGCCACAGTAAGAGCTATAACCATTGAATCCACGTTATCTAGATACCATTAAATTCCATTGAATCAATATAAATCCCATTAACTCTCATAAAATCCTCATAAAATCCTCAATCCCCCTAAATCCCATTAAATTCCATTCAATTTCCATTAAATCTCTTTAAGTCTAGCCATCCTTTTGGGACAAACCCATCTCCGCCTTGTGGTGGCTCCGATCGTCAGCACGGATTGCGCGAAGCCCGGAGTGTAGTCACAGGCGTTGGGATGGGCCTGGCTTCGGAGATTTTCTGAAATGGATGATGAATCAATGAACGATCAAACCATATCAAACCAAATGATGAAAATCAATCAAAGCCTGGTGAGGGTAACTTTCTGTTTTGGATGATGACAAGTTGCCCTCACCATCTCAGTCAATGTTTGATCAAAGGTGTATGTTCACTGCTATTAACTTCCCAATCAATGGATTTGCGGGAAAATGTATATATGAAGCCTGCAAGACATGTATTGGACATTGCATACACTTGCGCACATGTGTTTGATATAGTTCAGTTACATTAATGGGCTATATATATATATAACTACATGGCCACTATCATAACACTGGAATATGACTAGATGAATTGTGTATTACTGGGAATTTAAAGAAGTACATGCAATTATATCCCATATTATATTCAATAATTCACTTTACCCTCTGCTAACCAAACATGTCTAGCTGGAAAATAATACATTTCCCATTTAAACGCACTTTGTTTTTGGGGATTTCCCATTTAAACGCCAAGGATTGCCGGAGGTGTCAACGCTTCTCATGTGCTGTGCAATCCCCAATGATTCGATATAGAGTTTTTCTGCTCAAATTTCCCATGTTTGGTACTTAGTCAAAGCGCCAAACCTCAGTCATAGACCATGCTTGTGAACTATTGTATGAATTATCATATGGTCTATCATCGTATTCAGGCACACCCAAAATAATATCGTCGGCGATATAAGCCATTATATCCCATTTCCAGTATCCCACTATATTACATATATGGCTATATCCTCGCGATATCCCCATTATATCCTGATCATATTCCCATTTATCATTAAAGCGTCAAATTCATTGGTTCCCGTTTCTTGGTTGATCTAGGCCCCCTGCGGCTCCCGGCCGTCAACCCTCGATCTGTGGCAGCTACTACCACTGTGATGCCCGCACGTGTCGCCTGGTGTAGACGGTGTAGCGGATACGGAAAGGGGGACCAACTTGGCAACTCATCCCAGTTACTAAGGATGTTACATCCTTGAGTTGCATTGGGATAAGTATGGATAAGTCGGGTCCAATTATAACCGGGGTTATAACTTACTACGAGTAGGATGAACCACCAAGTACAATGTGGGCCTCCCACAGCTATGGATGTTGCTTTATAGAGTCAGTTAAGACTATATAGATCTATATAGAATACTCTAGATACATCTACCATAAAACATTATAAACCTAGTTACAAACTATTTTTTCCTATCTTGGAGCCCACCTGTACATGCTTCATGCAAGCTGAGGCCCAAAGAGATAATAAATTGTTCAATTCTCACCTATCAAACTAAAGATCCACCCACCATAAACCCTACTTAACCTCCAAATCAACTTGGCTAAGTGCAGAGCACCACCTTGTGCGGGACATAGTTTCCTATCTTCGAGTTATCTGTGTCTATTTTAGGGAGGAAATGTGGGTTTTTCATGGTGGACCATTTGGGATCCATTGTGCTGTCATGTTGACCTACATGAATGTAAATATGTGGTTCTTAAGAATGAGGACTTATGTAACCATTTACCAGCTAAGAGCTTGGTTGTGGTACAGCCCAAAACATCCCGAAGTTTTTTTTCGCGAAGGACTTAGCTTGTTGTTTGGCTTTCAGCATAGCCACTGAGCTCAACATCGGCGATTCACACGCACAAGCCATTGATGCTGGATGCGTCTCTGGAAGGCCGGTTCCTAGTTCCAACGAATCCAAAAACAAATATAGTAAGTGACCAGCAGATAGAATGTGTTTTCCTCATTTTTGCCTTGGAGAAATCTGCGATTTCTAAGTGCTAGAAAAAAACGGTTTAGAATTGTTTTATACGCATTTCTAACTCATAGTTTTTTTCTTACATAAGGGTACCCCAAAATGGATGATTTGGATAATATATGTATAAATGGGGGTACCCCAAAATGGATGGTTTACAATGGAAAATCCTATAAGAAATGGATGATTTGGGGGTACCACGAGGAGTTGATACAATTCTAAGTGCATGGTTATGATATGGCCTTCTAATTCTTAGTGCATTCTTATAATATCACTGCCGGCAATCCTTACTGCACCCGCAGCAATTCTTAGTGCACTCCCCAGGTATCACTGAGAAACAATTCTATCACTGATTTACCGATTCTAACTGCCAATCACCTACTATGTGCAAAACAGCAAAGATGAAAGCAGTAAATCCACCATTTGAGTTTTTTTTTAAATACCTGGTCTATCGTTTTTCTTGGAAGTGCTAAATTTGGTACGTACCAAAGCAGCTAACCATTCACCATTCTTTCATCTCAGCTTTTCAGCTTCAGGCCAGCCGAGCATCTATCTGACCAGTAGTCTGTTGGTGAAATGGTTTTTGGGAGAATGGTATGTATAAACATGTATAAATTGATGGACATAAATAAACATGGGAGAATGGTTATCCATTTGATGGATTCCGATCCTGATTTGATGAATTGTTGCATTCTAATGAATTTAATTGTATGAATTCAATCCCCGGTTCTATGGTTAAGCCATAGCCATAAAAATGGTGCTGAAATCATCGAATTTCCTGATCTTCATGATTTGATCTCCAATGTGTTTGTCCTTCCATATCACTTTTACTCTCCTATCATCTGGATTTATGACTTTCAAAAATCATCAAAAACAGTCAAACACCCAGATCTGGTTGGTGGTACAACTACTCCTCTGAAAAATATGAGTTCGTCAGTTGGGATGATGAGATTCCCAATATATGGAAAAATAATCCATTCATGTTCCAAACCACCAACCAAAGATTTTCGAGAATCCTCTAAATTCCTCCAATGGTCCCGTGGTCCCCAACCAACCCCCGCCCGTTTGGCCGCGGCACCGCGTCGACGGCGGAGGCCACAGCGCTCAACTGACCGCGGACGTAGGAGGCGACCACCAGGACAGCAGGCCTGGAAGTGGAATGATTTGAAGGATTTGTGGATTTTACATGATATATATATATATATATGGAATATATATATATGGAATATATATATATATATATATATGTATGGAATGGAATATATGGATTTACTAAGTGAATAATAAGTGGAATATGTGGATAGATAATATATAGGGGAACATACACTTAGAACATCAAACGTATATGATATAGGGGAACATACACTTAGAGAATTATATGATATATGATAATTCGATTATATGGATATATCATGATATATGTCTCAGAGTACATTATATCACTTAATACTATACAGACTATACCTATAGAGGAAACTTTGTGCACTTGCGCGACAACATGCACCGTCCAGACCGTCCATTTTTTGGGTCAATGTTGTTGGAGCCATAGCCAGATCTGTGTATGATGGTGTGGTTGTATGTATCTCATGTGTATGTGCATGCGTACACTAAAAATTGGCATGCACATTAAAAAAAAAGTAACATTGCAATATACTTCCCCACACACACACACTACGTGCAAGTGCATAAATATTCATACGGTGCAACGTTGCATATCATATACATATATATTAACATATATATATATATCATACATACATACATATATAATCATATATATATATAACATCTAAAGCAAATAACCCTACATATTTCATCAAAATATCCTAGAACTAGCAATATTTCTGAATCAGCCCATGGCCGTGGCTTTCTTCAATCTCTCCCAGGTCCCCAGGCTGTTCGGCATTCACCAGCAACCAATCAAAGGCCGCCGCCAGGCGCCAACTGCTGCCGTGGCCCTCATCATCCAGGACCTTGATGGCCTTGGAAGTTGTCAGAAGTTGTGGTGCCTTTGGGATCATTTAGGTCATTTGATCAATGGGAGATCTCCAGGATCCTAAAATGGAGGTACTGTACCATATTTCAGGCCATATTTTGGGGGTATATTCCCTTACATAGGCCTGAAAAATAGGCCTTATATATGGTAGGTACCTCCAATTTAGGTTCCTGAAATGGCCATTGATTTGACCATGGGAGAATGAACATAAAAACGTACATCTGGGAATGACATGCAGAATTGGGATGATAAAAACAAGTGATTCTTATGTAGTCTTACGATATGTACCAGATTTTTTGATATATATATATATATCACTGATTATACAACTAGCTGGTTGATATTGCTCTTATTGGTGGTGTATGATTAATGGTTACAAAAGTAGGGAAAGCCAACTGATTGCTGCAACCACTGGGATCATCAGGAAGCATGGAACCGGAAAAGTGGTAAAACATGTTTGGATGTACAGAATTGTGAAACCATATTCATATGGTATATAGATGTATATAGATGTCTATATAGAGTATAGTCGAAGGAAGTTTAGAAGTCAAACTTCCGACAATATGGAGAGATGAAAAGCAGAGCAGGGAAGAGGCAGAGAGAAGAGAAAGATTAGAAGAAAGAAGAGTAGAAGAGAAAGAGTAAGAAG
>Ga0126342_10015713_pt1 | contig 13238 bp, 12 predicted proteins | sample Cyp1metagenome_FD_92528 | JGI IMG/M metagenome (GOLD analysis project Ga0126342, IMG submission 92528) | Coral microbial communities from Lord Howe Island, Old Settlement Bay, Australia - Cyphastrea 1 metagenome | ecosystem: Host-associated > Invertebrates > Cnidaria > Coral ...
ATACACATATATATATATATATACATATATATATACATATATATACACATATATATATATATACATAGATATATACATACATATACGTGTATATATACATATATGTACATATATATATATATATATACATACACGTATACATACAATTTAATCTTGAATACTTGAGATATGCGTTTTGCATCAGTGTGGAACCACACTTTGTGCTCAGTGGCGTCAGGCTGATGATGTCCTGTCAGCACCTCAGATGTTCTCTCAGATGCACCGAAGGCATCCGTAGGGGGTCCATGATCTGAGGGAAAGAGTGCCCGAAGAAGATGACCAGGATGAGCAACCACAGGAGATGGGGAAATGGGTGAGAAATGGGTGTGTGGAGCCATGAATGATATATATATATATATATGATATCTTGATCGAAGATGAATGATATGAATGTACGATGTAAGAGACATGTTTTTTGGACTTATCCTCTGACACTATTTTCAGACCTTTGGTTCAAGTTTTCTCAGTCCCAAACCAATGACATATCTTGGTATGGAACATGTTTTTGGTGGTTGAGAGGTCTTCACGTCTTTGTTCCCTTAGCTGTGTCCGCTGAGAGGAGCCGACTTGGTTCACAAAGCGAGTAGCACAGCAGGCACATTTTTGACTCGGCTTTAGCTGTGACCTAAAATGTCTTACCCGGCCTGGTAAACATACAAAAAGCTATTGAAAATTGCCATTTATGGTTGATTTACCCATAAAAAAATGTGATTTTCCATAGTTTTTTGTATGTTTACTCGGCTTCACATGGATCAATCGTAGCATGATGACTCGAGGTCGACACCATGCGGGATGAGTGGAATTGGATCTCAATCTTGCTGAAGGTTTATATCTTCGGTGGCAGCCCCGGGGGACAGATTTTCTGGTGCGTTTTACGTAGGGAGATGGATGGCAATGGGGGAATGGGATGGTTATTGATACCCTCTGGTGAACTAACACAGCTATGGAAAATCACCATTTTTCATGGGAAAATCCACTATAAATGGTCATTTTCAATAGCTATGTTAAATTACCAGAGCGTAGTTATTGTGGACCATTCCCGAAAATTTTCTGCTAAGCACCAGTAAGAAAATCAGCAGACTTTTCTGCACTGCTGGTGTTTGTCGGCCAGCGACAGGTCTGCTGATGCTGCTGTACACGACCTTTCCCATCATGCTCAACATCTTCCTAGCATGGCTCACCTCTCAAAGGGCGTCAACCGTGGTACTTAGAGAAGTATGAAGCTATTTTATACAAATGTAATAGATATGTAATAGATATGTAATAGATATGTAATAGATGTCATTCCAATATCCTTCCAATATCATTATTGAATAAAAACAATATAAAAATTAATACTAATATGTTTCAAAACCATTCTTGCTATATTTGGGAGGATGAACATCCATTTACCAGTTATTTGGGGTTCACTAGGGTACCAAGGTTTTGACTCATACCCATATGAATATCTTCCTAAAAGTTGATCTCGATCTGTCTCAACCTATCGAGGCTCAGCTCGGCAATGGCTGGCTTAGACTTTGCCATTGTCTGCGCGGGCATAGTTGCTGCAGGCTTCACTGGCTCCACCCTAGAGGATTCACCGGATCTGGGTTTGTCTGAAAATGTTGGGTTTTGCTATTCCCAATGAAATAGCCATTTTATCATGGGATTGTCTCAGCAAAACCATTGGGAAAATGGGGTACACTATTTTCAGACACAACCATATGTCTATTGACCAGTTTGATTATTAAATTAACTACAGTTGTTTGATTTGAACCACAGTTGTTGCCCCCATAGTGACCTCTTGAAAGTCAATATCTGCGAGGCTTATGCTGTTTCTTACTGCCACCGGTTGGATCCTCAGTGTACCAAGATCCACTTCGGTAGGCCCATGTTTTTCCACACGGAGAGCACAGGTGCCTGGGGTTCCGGTCTACATTTTTGCCGGCATCATCATCGCAGACAACTGTCCCTGGGGTTGGGGCCTAAGATTTTCGGTCGAAAATCACAGGATTGCTGGATGGAACCCCATTTCGCTGATCATCCCATGGTTCTTCTCTGTCAATATCAGTTATCAATATCAGTTACACTATTGTTACATCAGAACTAAACATGACAGCAGATATAAATAAATAAAAAGATAAATAAATAAATAAATACATAAAAAGATAAATAAAGAAATAAGTAAATATATATATATACATGTGTGTATATGTATATATATATATGTTGATATGATATCAGTTATATCCTCTCAGCTTGGTTGACGCATGTTGAAACCCACCCGCTCTCGTTGAGGCTTCGAAGCTGGAGCAGGGATTGCCATTGGCGTTGGCTTCGTGCTCCTGCTGTCGCCGTGATGATTCTGCATTCTGCAGATTCTGACACTCACTGAACTCACTTCCGTCACTGTTTCCTTCAGACTCAGATTGTTGAGGTACTCAAGCTGTTGGCCTGTGCCATGCAGCAGCACTGCGCCCCAGCATTCACACCTTTGCCGAGCTGTGTCAGCTGTGGGACGGTCCATGGATTCCATGTGTCCATCGGCCCATAGGAAGCTCATCGGAGAGCGCTTGGGGAAGTGGACCTTCATCCGGGCTCAGGCGGCAGTTGCAGTGCAGTTACGGCAGTGGCATTTGGATGTTGGATACGCGCGCCAGGTGGGTATCAATCAACCCATGATCAGGGCTTTGGAGGCTGGGAAATCCCGATGTTCATCCATTTTCGATTTCGGATTTCGGATTTCCGTATTGATTTCATAATCTCATCATACTACATAATACTTCATAATATGTATATATATATATATATGTATAGAGATCAGATTAGATCAGATTAGATCAGATTAGATCAGATTAGACTAATTTATATACTTGATGACATATTAGATCAGATAGATTATACATATATATATATATTAGATGGATGACATTCCAATGTTGACTTTCGTGTGGAAAATCCACGGTGGATCCACTGGTCCCTAGGCGGTGTTGCGAAAACCCGGTTTGAGCCTGGGGAAAGTGTGGACCTCACTGCGGGAAAACGTGGGTTTTTACGTGTTACCCTCTGGTAAACTGTCACATAACTATGGAAAATCACCATTTTTGATGGGTAAATCCACAATTTCTATGGCAATTTTCAATAGCTATTTTGACATAACCAGAGGGTAAAGACAGTTAAAGACCCAAAATGCGGCGAAATGGCTGGATACTTCGGAAGAAATTAGAGCCATCGAACCGAACCATCTCAGAATTTCAGAACCATTTGCCTGTGACAAAAAGACACCTAAAAACATCTTTAAACAGAACGAAATGGCTAAACCGGGCCTCCCATTTTTAGAAGCGAAAGGTCACTGGGCCATGATGCTCAGTGCAAATCTGGTGATATAAACCGCAAGTGTTGGGATAACGTCTGAGAAACGGGATCAACCGGAAATGGCATTTGACCAACCTCAAATAGAGGGAGTTGGCGGTTGGCGGTTTCATTTATGTGTAAATTGTGCATCCTTCAGAATGGGATGAGGATGAGGATGAGGAGGATCATGCGTGACTACATACATAGCGCAGATGAATATTCACATTTTTGGGTTAGTGGAGCTGACTCACCGGCCTGGTGGTTTCAACATGTCCATGTTCAATCCCTTGGGATGACGATCCCATCCCAGGTGTCAATCCTTTGTGGAGGTCCAGACTGGCCCACTTCAGTCCTAGCTGGGATTTTGCGCTTGTCCCTGGTAGAATGCGAGATTGGAACATTGCCAGAGCCTCAAGAACTGCCGAGAACTGGCTGAGTTGGCAGAACATCTCAGAAGGCAAAGCCATGTCGGAATGTGCAAGACAAAGACATCTGGGTATGGTTTCAAAGTTGAAAACCCATCCAAGTTTCTACACTTTCATTAACTTTCATTAACTTTCATTCGATTTTTGGAGCTGTTTCATCATTTCGGTTTCGGTCCCAGGCCCATCATTTTCTTTGTGGGGGCGTGCTCTCTGTCGGGCTCGTTCTATCTGAAGCAGGAGGAGAGTGAGGCACACCTCACGTGGTGGAAGCGGAGAAACCGACATAGGTTGAACCCAAAGATGGATAGAAAGTGGATCGAATAAAAGGAAGTTTACCCTCTGGTAATTTAACATAGCTATAGAAAATCACAATCTTTGGTGGGTAAATCCACTATTTCTATGGTCATTTTCAATAAAAGGAAGTTTAGGTGAGTTTCGAGGATTCGTTTCGAGGATTCGTAGAGGATTCGTTTCGAGGACTCGTAAAGCTATCCAATGATTCTCGCCGGTTAAGCCCACTGAAGCCACCACGTCCTGGTAAAGCGCCAGTTCTGGGACCGCATTGCGACCTTCATGATGTGCAACACTCAGAAAAGGGACCAGAATCAACTTGTCAAATGATACATATATACATTGACACGTACATATATATATATATGTATTGCATATGTATGTCTTATGTGTGAAGTCCATTTTTCATCATTTTCAATGGCCAAATCCAAGAGCGGTGTTCAATCCAGACCGCTTCCGAGGTCTGCTTCAGTGCTTCTTTGTGTGCTGCTGCAGATCATGGGTGTGTGGGCCATTCAAACTGAGCTGGATCGGAATGAATGGGAGGCGCGAGTAGCAGCGCCGACGGCCAGACGGTGATCTTTCGGGACAGAAAACAATGTATTGTCAACCGGAGAAATCCAAGCTGAAGGCGTGTGTATCATACTATATCATACATAGATAGATTAGTATTAGATGATTAGAATATACAGCCAAGTTATATAGCTATGCATCGTATAATATATATATATATCATGAAATATATCTATATTAGTACAGATATATATGTTACTATATATATATATAAAGATCTCAAGCACATACAGTAACATACATATTATATATTGATACAGTTGATACAGTTGATACATATCCTCCGACGCCAGTTGACCAAGCCTTTGGAGCAAAACTTGTCCCTGAACCTCAGCGATGGCTCCGAAAAAATAGTGGGTTTATGATGGGTTTATGATGGGTTTATGATGGGTTTATGGTGGGTTTATAGTGAAATGTTTATGGGATCTTACGGAATGTGATGAAATGTTATGGATCTATTTGACATATAATATGAATCTATATGAGGATGGGTCAAAAGCTACTACACCTCCTTTTGGCTATTTGTTTGGGTGGGTGAACATCCAGCTTTATTCGCCTTTTTTTGTGTTCACTAAGGTACAAGGGTTTTGACCCCTGCAGTCCCCACCCCACTTTGGGTTCTTTTGGTCGGAAAGGACCTACTTATCCAACCCTACCTATCTAATCCTATCTATTGATTCAAGTTGTGACATATTTCCATACAAAAATTGCTGGGTGAAAGCAGTTTTACACCAGCTTTGTGACACATTTGGTGAAATTTCATGGATTTTTCCAAGGCACTTGGATTGGTTGGACTTCAAAGCCACCCAAGTGGCCAAAAGCCGACCGCTGAGGCAAAATTCCGGTTTTTTCATATCACTTTTGGATGATTTTTGGATGATTTTGGGATGTCTAAAGTTACCCTCTGGTAAACATACAAAAAGCTATGGAACATCACAATTTTTAATGGGAAAATTCACTATTTCTATGGCCATTTTCAATAGCTTTTTGTATGTTTACCAGAGGGTAGTTGACGTGCATTGAAGTATGCAATTCAGGAGCTGAAGAATTGATAGGTATATATATATATATATATAATATATATATATCTCATATATTTCAGGGATGTACACGTTTGGGGACTGTTTCAGGCTGAATCCTGGTTCATGTCCTGGTTGAACAATCTTGAAATCATGTTGAAGATTGGCTGAATGGGTCGGCAGTTGAACTTGTGTCTATATGCACACTATATATATATGTATATCTATATATATATATATGTATATATATATATATGTATATGTATATGTATATGTATATGTATATGTATATGTATATGTATATGTCAATGTATATACTTTGATCATCATAGAATATGTTTAACATGTAAAACAACCGCCTGAAAAATGATCCCAGCCACAGGTGGCCTGAGATCCCACTCTGGCTGAAGCTGCTCACAATTCTGGGTGTGCTTGGGCAGGTTGCAGACTTACCGAGACTCAGATTTTCTTCAAAACAACCAGAAAAACCTTGGATAAAACATGATAAAACCTTGGATGGTCATATCTTGGATGGTCATACTGAGTCATACTGAGTCATTCTGGTGCGAACTTGACCAACATACCCTTCAGTTCAGTGAAAACTGATTGGGCTCCAATTCTCGCCCTCGATTTTTCGCCCTCGCTCCAAGAATTCCATGGAAAATCCTGTGAGGTCATGACAGGCCAGCTTTTCTACTGGGTCTCTTCAATTTGTGCCTTGGATTTCTTGGATTTTCGCTGGGCATCAAAGTCGCACTAAAATTTGACCAAAGTCCAACACAGTACATTTGGCTACCTCCAAATCCACTGAAGGGGATCATCATTTTCCCCTTCAGATGGCATTTTTGGGGTTTTTCTGGGGTGCCATTTTGGTATCATTTTTCTGCAAAAAAAGGTGAAAGGGATGAACTTTGTCTGCCATGTGGCTTCACCTGAGGCTTTGGCGAGTTCGAAGTGACCGATGACATCAACGAGCTGGTTCTGTGGGTGGACGGGAGCACAGGCTTAGTCCTGCTTCCAGGACGGAAAACGCCAGAAACGCCAGAAACGCCAGAGACACGGAGTTCCGCAGCCAGTGGCCTATGGGGCCATTGGGATACCCTCTGGTAAACATACAAAAAGCTATTGAACATGGCCCATTTATAGTGGATTTACCCATTAAAAATGGTGATTTTCCATAGTTATGTGACAGTTTACCAGAGGGTATCAGCCGAATCGCAGGACTCTTTGGCTGCGCCATTTGCCTAGGAGGTGCCTCAGAATCAGATGGAATGGTGGCGATAAAACATCCCCGAAGTGTTCTTTGGTTTGTTGTACCCTCTGGTTATGTCAAAATAGCTACTGAAAATTGATCAAATGGCCCAGTCGAAATAGTTGGTTTTCCCATGAAACATGGTGATTTTCCATAGTTTTTTGTATGTTTACCAGGCCGGGTATTTGTTCTGTTTGTTCCGTCCCCATGTCGCATATCAACCACATCAACCACATCAACCGCATCAACCACAGGTTGGATCAGCTATTTCGCCCTGGTGGGTTGGGTGAGACGGCAACAAGCCAAGCCCTTCTACGAAGAAGGGCAGCGTTTGGATCAGATCGAAAACCAGTGGAAGGACAAAATCATGGGCTGAGCTATAGCTGCTATAGCTGCTATAGCTATAGCTGGGAGATGGTTGAGATGGCCGAAAACCACCGGCTCGTTTTTCAGTTTGAATCACTTTCTTTTCAGTTCACAGATTTCACAGATTTCAGACGTCGACACAGGAGCAACGCAGAATTCTGGCACAACAGCTGGTGGACAGCAGCGCTTGCGAGGAAAACTGGCAGGACACCGGGTGCGTTTTTTGGGTGTGACAATGTGTGACAGCAGGATGGGCGTTTTTCTACCACAAATACACAGGAATAGACACAGTATATGAAGGTATTATCAAGGTATTATGAGGTCATATACTTTATACAAACATGTATATATATATATATTGTCTATATATATATAAACATATATATTTACACCATTACCATGGTATACCCATGTTACCCATGTTACCCTGGAAAAAAACCCTTTCTTTATATAACAGGCTTGCCCTATCCCACTCAGGCCTTGGAGAATTTCCACACGGAAGCTCTTGAGATGGTGCGGAAGAATGCGGCCGCACAGATCGAAACTGAATGATCTGACTGGCGCTTAAATTGTGTTTGCGCTGAAACAAAATCCGTGGCTTTCTCCAAGAAAAAAAGGATGTATGAGGCAATTTTGCAAAAAAGGGGTTAGCCCGGATGGATAAGAGTTTTTGATGATCAGAGATTGTGACAGGTCTTTGGTTTTTCTTCGTGCCAGGATTTTTGGAGAAACCCAAAGGCTGTGAGGATGTAGTAGTCACGTAGTCACCTCATCAGTGATCCGCGAAGAGGTTTCTTGTTGCAACTCACTTGGAGATCAAAAAATTGCCAGCCAGCCTAACGAAGGTGTTGTGGATACCAGATATTACCAGATATTACCAGATACCATTCCTGGAACTGTCTTCTGTTGATGATTTTCAAAAAAAACGATTTGCCCACTGGCACCTGGTTCCGGGAAGTCATCCCGGGCAGGGGATCATGGGCTTTTGGCCCAGTTCCAGATCTTGGGCGCCCAGGATTTTTCATAGCCGCATCATCTGAGATGATTGTGGTGCCTCGAGATTTTTGGCGGCCAGGGGAAGAAAACATGGTCGGTTCACGGTCGGTTGAACACGGTCTTCCGAACAAGGTGATGTTGCAATACCCTCTGGTAAACTAACATAGCTATTGAAAATGGCCATTGAAATAGTGAGTTTTCCCATTAAAAATGGTGATTTTCCATAGTTTTTTGTATGTTTACCAGAGGGTAAATCCTATTTGCACCCGTCATTTTACATGTTTGCTGGACTTGGAAAAAATGGAGTGGCCTGGCCTCTCACGAAGCACCCCCTGGACAACGAGGTTTGCCAAAGGAGTAGCTTCCAATGAACAAACTTGGTTTCCTGTTTAAAATCCGAAAATCCATCGACATCTGTGAAAAACTTCAAGCATCTTCAAGCCATGGTTGTTCACTGGGCTATTTCCATCTATTTCCCACTTTCAAAGAAAGTTCGCCATTGAAGTCATGAAACGACGCCAGCGTTCTGCCACACATTGTGAACAAAAGAAGGGCGACAGCCGCGGAGAGCCACAGAAGAAACCTCCAAGTGGAGCATCTTTTTTTCGTATAGGGACAAACATAACCAATAGATAACCAGAAAGACAACCATAGTACCCTCTGGTAAACTGTCACATAACTATGGAAAATCACCATTGTTTATGGGAAAATCCACTATTTCTATGGTCATTTTCAATAGCTATTTTGACATAACCAGAGGGTATCCCTAAAGTATCCCCCCTACTATTGGACATCCCCAAGTTGTATCGATTGCCACCTGCAGTTCAAACTCGTCGACTTGCAGCTGGATCGAGACACATTTCAAAAGGTCTGTGCACAGCAAAAGAGAACGCACGGTCGATCATCAGAATCCCTTCAAATTTGTTTGGAAAACGAGAAGTTAGGATGAGCAAGGTTTGTCACTCCGTTGCCATTTCGCTGAAGTGCTAAGTGCACTAAGTGCACATTCAGAACTCATTCGAAGCCAGATTTTTCTGCCAACAATTTTCAGGTCTTTGAAAGGAGGCTTCAACACACCAGCAGGTGCAGCCAGGTGATCAATTTTCATGGAACAATTGGCACGTCCGCCGCCTCCTTTGGCCACCAACTCAGCGAAAACCGATGTCAATTTTTGGGTGGATCCCATAGAATCCACTGCCACGACATGAATGGTGGTTAAGTCACCTGGTACATGGATGCTTGTGAATGGCTAGAATCTGGAGTTTCCCAGCTCTTTGCACTCTTGATTCCAGCTTGTTTCATACATCAATATACATCAATATACATCAATAATCAGCAATAATCATCAATAATCATTAATAATCATCAATAATCATCAACTCAGCATTTTTTCAGCATGTTTCAGCCTTTTTCGCCATTTTTGTCGTCACTCTGTAATCCAGCGAACCAGTGGCGAGGCACATCGGATCGATTTCCAGCCATCTCCTCAGCGGACTTGGAGGGGATGAACATGTCATATCCATGTCATATCCATGTCATATCCATGTCATATCGTGTACTTCTTGGTCGGCTTTGCCATGTCATGCCATGCAACTTCACCTTTGGTCGGATCGCGGTGCACGCGGTGCACGCGGTGTGAAATCAGGCGGAGATTGGGCCAAGCCATGCCGTGGCGACGAGTCGAAAAAACCAGGGCGGCTGCGGAGGGGAAAACCTCCAAGCCGCCAGCACCACGGACGGTAGCGATCATCGGTACCTTGGCCAAGTTTCATGAAGTTTCATGATTTTTTTTCCGCTGGTTTTTTCACAGGGAAACAAAAAACACATCGTTGCGTTTAAAACATATCCCCATCAAAATTGTTTTTTTTGGCCTACCAAATACTTGGTTGATATATGTTGAATTCCCAATCTTTCGTATTTAGTGTACAATAGTTACGCACACAGTATTCTGTATGATTCTATTTAAAAAAGATATATAAATACTTAGAATTCTATGTTCATGTTTATTTTCATGTCATCTCACTTGATGGCAAGGTGGTGGCGTAGCCGGCCTTGCCTGTGCCAGACGTTTGCGGTCTTTGGGCGTCAAAGCCACGGTCTTCGACACCGGGAAACGCGAACCTGGAGGTCGAGCCTCGTCCCGGCTATGGCGTCTTGGTGGAAAAACGGTCGGATTTTTGGGCTGAGTTTTGGCTTGGGGTTAGATGGTTTAGCAACGGTAGTGGGGTGAAGCAACCAAATTCTTGTGGCTTTTGTACGGATAGTTGAATCGGCAACAGTGGAAGTATCATTGGGTTTAAAATTTGACACCCACGTTTTCGTCAACGTGGCTTGAAAGGCAACAACATGAACAGTTCAACTTGCCAAAAATGGGGGTAAGAATCACTACACAGAATCAGATGGGGACATTAAGACCCAACCGAGATCTTTGGTGTTTTTTCGGACCCGCCAGAAATGGGCATGTGATTGGATAGCGAAATAATGGGAATCTGTTCAGTATGAGACCATGGAGGCTTTGTCAAGAAAATCTGTGAGTATGCAGCGTGGAACATTTCATGTTCATGGCAAAAGGCATATCATCAGGAAAGGTAGAAAGCCATTGAACGAACATGACTTCACCAAAGTGAGCATGTTCCCTTCAGCCAATTGAGAAGACCACACCTTCAGTTTTGCAAGATTCACGGAAACAAAATGATGTTTGGATTCGATTTCCGCTTTTGAGCAAATTTGATCAAACCACAACCCTCAATTTCCATGGATTTCCATGGATTTCCATAGATTTCCATAGATTTCCATAGATTTCCATAGATTTCTATTGATTTCTATTGATTTCTATTGATTTCTATTGATTTCTATTCATCATTTCCCATGGATTTCCCATGGGATTTCCCATGGATTTCACCAGGTGTGGCCAGGTGGTCGACCACGCCAGCCAATTCGTGACCTGTCTGGATCCCGAGCTCTCCGAAGTCCTCGCCTCCTCCGGGGCGGCGCGGCGCTTCGGCACCGATGGCCGCTTCGGGCGCCTTTCGACGGAGGGCTTCAGCGCCATCGACGACCAGTTGGAACGGTGGGTTGGGATCCAGGGCATGGCCAGAATCGTGAAGGCCTTGGCACAGGGACTCGAAGTTCATCAGGACCGGGTAAAAAAAAGATGGGAAAAGATGATGGAAATGATGATGGAAGTTTAATGATAATGATGATACTTGTTCTGAAAAGAAGATCTGTTTGTTTTGGTTCCAAAAAACAGGCAATTCTGTGTTTTTGATCTTCAACTGCCAGTTTTTCCTATGTTTTTCTATGCTTTTCGGCTCAGTTGGCTCGGCTCCGGGCCACAGGATGTTTGGGTTCCACCCTCCAACGGCTTACAAGCCGCCGGCGGCAGCTGGAATGTGGTGGTGCCCCGAGATCAGAGCTACAACTTCGATGCAGCTGTCATCGCCCACAACGGCAAGTGCGCGGAACGGCTCACCTCTTCAACACCCGCCAAGGAGGCTAGGTTGATCCTAAGGAGGCTTTGATAATTTTGATATATCAGAGGTCCAAAATGTTGATATTGGGACTCCAATGATTGGGATATTGGGATTTGAGGTCATTGAGTCATCAGTGAGTTATCATGGAGTCATCTTGAATTTTGGATCATGAACGATCATGGTTAGCTGAAAATGGATGAAAAGCATGTTTTTTCTTGGCACACCATGTCGCGAAGTCCAGTGTTTTGGAAGGTTCACGCCCTGCTTCGCACGAACTTTGCTGCTACTCTGCCCAGTCTCTTGGTCCATGCTAGTCCAAGTGTAGGAAATTTGGGCAGAGTTTGATCCCAAATGGACATCCCTCTGAAAATATGAAAGTCAGTTGGGATGATTATTCCCAATATATGGAAAAAAACAAATGGAGAAAGTTTGATCACATTCTGTTGGTGACCCGCTTGCGACCTGCTTGCGACCTGTTTCGCAGAGATTTTTCTGAGGAAATCCCGCGCCCGGAAGTGGCCGCTTCACTTTGAATCAAATCTACTCCCTGATCTTCGAGGTGCCCAAAGGTGTGATGCCCGAAAGCTTCGATGCAGCCGCTTGACCGCTGTCATTCTTGGGAGCAGTGAAAAACGGGACCCTTTGGATGTGGTATGATGTGGTTCATGAATCTTCATTTTATGTGTTTTTTGTGGGTCGGACCTGCAGCAACTTAAGTGGCCACTGTTGAGGCCTTCGTGGAGAATGAAGCTACTTTGTCACTTGGCCGAAATGACGGACTCAAGTGACCTGAATCGCTATCTTAAGGTTATTGTTATTGAAGGTTATTGAAGGTTATTGACCGCCCAGCCAACTAGATGGGTGTAATTTACAGTGTAATCATTTAATCGATTTAATCCCCAATCTGAGCTTTCTTCCTTTCATGTGTCCAGAAGTAGAATTTCTTTACTCGCTGGCTTGGTTGGACAATGTGACAGGCGATGGCTATCCTCGAACACGGGGAAACTGCAACAGAAAGCCGAACACGAGGCATGGGAACCATGGTTCGACAGGTTTGTGGTTGGTATCGCTCCAGCATTCCAGGTTTGGACGGCCTTGAGTTCTCCAGCCTTTGGAAAGCAGCACAAGGCGCCACAGGAATTCTTGGAAGGCACTGCCAAAGAAGCGGAGGCTTGGCCGCTTCGATGGCTGTTTTTGGTGGCCGGTTCGGTGGCTGTTTGGTGGTGCCCAGGTGGTGGATCTGATGCTGGCTGCAGTGGAGAAAGCCGTGGCCTTGCCTGCCGGGACGGGGATGGGTTCACCAGGAGTGTTGTTGAGACTCATTTTACGAAATTTCTCCCGTGAAAAAGATGAAACAGCTGAGATAGAGGCTACAGTGTAGAATATATGGTCATATACATACGTATATATATATAACACTGTAGCCTCTATCTCAGCTGTTTCATCTTTTTCACGGGAGAAATTTCGTAAA
>Ga0126342_10015714_pt1 | contig 13237 bp, 10 predicted proteins | sample Cyp1metagenome_FD_92528 | JGI IMG/M metagenome (GOLD analysis project Ga0126342, IMG submission 92528) | Coral microbial communities from Lord Howe Island, Old Settlement Bay, Australia - Cyphastrea 1 metagenome | ecosystem: Host-associated > Invertebrates > Cnidaria > Coral ...
CTGTAGGTCTGTAGGTCTGTAGGTCTGTAGGTCTGTAGGTCTGTAGGTCTGTAGGTCTGTAGGTCTGTAGGTCTGTAGGTCTGTAGGTCTGTAGGTCTGTAGGTCTGTATGTCTGTATGTCTGTAATGTAATGTAATGTAAGGTAAGATAAGGTAAGGTAAGGTAAGGTAAGTTAAGTTAAGTTAAGTATGTATGTATGTATGCATGCATGTATGTATGTACAATATTATACTATATTTATATTATACAATCATGTGTGTAAATGTATACTGTATTTTCTCATATATAGTTACATTTATAAGTGTATATATATTTATAGAGAGAGAGAGAGAATAGTATACATAAAGGTATATACGATGGAAATGCCTCAAACTCGATATGCCCTCAATGCTTCTTGGATCTCCATTTACGCAGACTCGTTCTGATTCAGTAAATATATGTGAATTCAACTCTGTCACAGAACAGAAATACAACCACAATTTGCGATTCGAGAAGTGTAGCTTGAGTCCTATACTAGAGTGGAAAAGGATTTTGTTGCATCAATTTTGATGATGAAGCAGTGGCCGACAAGTTGAACGCTTTGCAGCATGATGCCAATGGAACAATTTTCTAGAAACAACGGTTTGGCAAAGAGCGGCCTGAAGGAAAGGATTCTCTTGTTTTGAGTTCGCATGGTCTCAGAAATAGAACAACCTTTTGAAAAAAATCAGGATGTCTTTGCCTTTTTTCACTGCACGCAGTGCAAGAATGAAATTCTACGGTGAGTCCTACTTCCAAAGTCCTCAAATGAAATTTGATGTTCTCGCTGCTGAAGGATGTGGGGAGCGAGTGTAATGACAGAGGCGGGACAAACGCCGCAAATAGACTGCAAATGTCTGGCTGTCAGAAATATTGAAACCCATTTTTGATCCCTTTAAATCCGTTCAAACCCTGTTGTGCTTCATACTAGACGCACTCGGAGTCAGACACAGTCGTCGTGCCTTCAGGAAGGCCTTGTGGGCATGATCACAAACAAAGATTTGGGGGAGAAGGCCGGTACCGGTACCGCAGGGCTGGGGAGGGATGTCTCAAAGGAGGGGAAGCGTTAGAGTTAGAGAAGCCATTGCCGGAGATTTCCTTGCTTGACGGACCAACCCGATTCACTGCTTGGTCATTGATTGAGTGAGTAAGGGAGCGAGTATTTTTTTGAATGTACGAGTGAATGAGGCACAGCTAGTGGTTTTATGAGTGATGAACCAAGTGAACACAGCTACAAGACATGTACCTGAAACGTTGAAGTGCATGAAGGCATAGCGAGTTGGGCTTTGCTTTTTGGTGAGGGCGAATGTGAGTGAGTTGTGTGAATTGTCCTAAAAAAAACCTGACAAACTCTCAGTGAATGATTGCACCTGCCCATAACTCGAAAGTGTCTTGTCCAAATATCATGCAATGCTTGTGTCGTCATAGCACGGATGACGCCCAAGGTTCTACCTATTCCACTAGCAAGCCATCCAATTGTGGCCGTGCCAAATTCTAACCCGCCCCATGATGCGATGGCACAAACTCAATGCACCCACACAATTCCTTTGCACGCAATTTCTGTTGTGTCTCTTTCAATTTCGCCACATCACCCCAGGTGGAATCTGACTCCCAAGCATTGACCTGTACTCTATCGAATTTCTGGAAAGCTTTTGGTCTCGTTCTGAAAAAGGAGGATACTTGGATGACAGAAAGAACTTCCAGAACAACAGAAGATCGTCTTGGAATGTCTCTGTCAAATGAATGGTGCTTGGGGGTTTAAGGAGCTTGCTGGCATGATGAATAGGCATAAACGCTGAAAGATGCCATGCAGGAAAGGAATTGATGGCATTGATGGCATTGATGGCATATACAAATGTGTAATGATGTGTAATGATGTGTAATGATGTGTAATGATGTGTAATGATGTGTAATGATGTGTATGTATATCATTGTATATCTATGCAGCTAATTGCAGCTATACATACACATATTTCTAGGAGGGATGCGCAGTATATTCTCAGGGATGCATAGGGATGTGCAGAAATCCATGAAGGGATCCTTCTCTGGCAGGCTGGTGACGCTGGCTTGGTGGGGGCAGAGCTTCGTGTGCGTATCTTTCAAATCAGGTCTTGCCGGCAATTTTTTTGAAAACAGTGACAGAGTGACACTAAAGATATTGAAAGGTGTGTTGCTTGGAGATACAAAGCATACATTTGGACCAAAGGAATGAAAGGAAGGAAACGAATGAAATGAAAAGCATACAGAGACTGACTGCATGTTTCGAACTGAACTCCATTGCATCATGAATTTAGTCGAAGACTGCAAGTCTGGGTAACTGCCATCCCATGAATCGCCAGCACAACTTAGAAGCGGGAAGGAGCTGTTGCAGTTAACGCCAGGGAAGAGAACAAAGACGTCGTCAACCCAAGAGTCTTGGACTTGGGCTGGAGCTTGTGCCATGGTGCCATCTCGTTGGGATGGCATTGCTATGCAAACATTGTTGAACAATGTTGAACATGTATTGAAAATGTGTCATTCGCGTTGCATTGCTTGCGTTCTCAGATGGTCTCCGACTACCCCATCGTTTTCTCCTATTCCAGCGTCATGAAGATGGACATTCTCGAAGTCGAAATGGGTTGAAAGTGCACAATAAACTTGATAAACTTGACACTCGATAGACTCGACAGAGCAATACGAACCAATACGATGTTGTAGCAGCTCCCACGGACGTTATGAACTTTTTGGCAAGGTTTGCAAGATGCAGGCACTAGCAATGCGGCCAATGTGGCAAAGGTCTGTCTGAGAAAGGCTTAGAATGAAGCAGCTGTGACACCACAAAGGTTCAGCATGTTTTCATTGATAAAGTGGGAGCCAGGCTTTTATGCGTGTTGAGAGTCAGTTGTCAGACATGTCTTGGGTCAAGCTCCAATGAAGTCAAAGGTTCAAAGGTCCGGTCGGAGTGGTCAACTATTTACTGTAGTAGGATGCAGCCAAAAGATGCTTAAAAACCATCAATTATTCAGAAATGTTGTGGAAAGCTGATGGAAAAGACTTTTTGGCAGTCTCGCCGAGAGCTGTCTGCAGAGAAAGAGGGTTGGAAGAGAGTTCGCACGAAAGTGGTGTTGTAACTGAGCGATTTTGTTTCAGAATGGTAGGAAGGTGCCAAGAAAGAGCCCAAGTTTCAAGCAGTGGTAGGAAAAGGATGGAAAAAGTCTGTCAAGGAATTTGGCCAGATCGGTAAGGTTCGGTAAGCTCCCTGGATAAGTATCTCAGACAAGTTGCTTGTACCTGGGAAGGAAATAGATAAATGCCGACGCTGAGGTAGTTGAAGACATTGACGATTCCAGTGTATATCTACTAGACACAAAACTAGGATCTCTGCAATCTTTGCCAAACCGTTGTCTAGCTGTCACATGAGTTTCAGGTTTGCTTTTCACATCTTTTCACTTCAAGGCCTTTAGGTTTTGCACATTTCGCATACCGGTCACACTCGGGTCACCTACACGTCACCCGTCTCTCATACGCATGCGAGCACACACAGAGACACAAATGCGCGCACACACACATACACAAAGGCACAAACCTCTGTCTTGGATGTGTTGGATTGAAGAAAAATTAAGATCCGAATAATTTTGGACATTTTTGAACCTTTGGTATCCTTTGGTCGGCTTGTCGTTGACTTCCCTCCCACTGCAGCTGATTGACAAGCATGACAGATGCCTGAACCATGCAAAGTTGAGGAGCTTGCAAAGAAGTACAAGATTGGTGATGCAAAGTGCTAAGATACGGAATGGTACAACATTCGGTTCGCAGCATACAGTGCCTTTTGAAACTAACCAAGATGTTTTTTTGTCACTTAAATGAGGGCCTGGACATGCCTGGACTGTGTTCACTTAGGTGGCTCCTGCGAAGATCAATCAATTCTATCCAGTCAGTCCCTCATGTGACAAACTGGAGGACAAACCGAGAAACTCTGGAGAAATCCTGTAGCACAGTCCAATGCTCGCTATGTGGTTAAGTAGGTGCCTCTCTTCCGAACGAGTTTTGACCATTTGAATCGGAATGATAGAGAGGTAAATAGAGATGCATTTACAACCCTTTATACATATATATATATATATTATATTATATATATAGACATGTACAGTATGTGGCCCTGAGACTTCGATGGACATTGAGATTGATGGTGTTCCCTTCACCATCCGGAAGGCCACTTTCAATATTGACGTTTGCTGTTTCCGCATGATTGCCACGTGACTCTAATTCTTCGACAATGCGTGCAAGTTACTTGCAATCCTGAATGCGCTAAGATCATCAAGAAATACAGAATTGCTCTCCTCGTCCAAGTGTCTTGCTTGTACTTGAACAAGAAGATACATATAGGAAGCTTACTGTGTTTGCTAGCCTTGGTTTTGAGTTGACAGGGAAGGAAACTATTGAATCTTCGCACACGCGCTTGACTGACGTTTTCCTTTATCATCTGCACTAATCAACTTTTTTTGTCGAAGCAAAATTGCCACCCATTAGATTTCTCGATAAGTATGAAGGGATGATGGGAAGACGACATGGTGATTCGCGAACAAAGTCCGCGCACAGATAGAGCTAAGGCACCAAACGAACTGCAAAATATTCTAGCAAAATAAGTGTGATGAACCCTTGATGATTCATTCATTTTATATCCTGATTTTCCTTTTTGGGAAGCATCCTCCTGCATATGGACTTGAGGGGATAGACATCAGCCTCTAGACTCGAGACCGATGTGTCTCAAACGGCTGGAACAGACAGCAATACGGTCTCAAATTGCATACCTAGTGGGTGATGCTGAAAACGGACCCTTCACAGAAAGACCCTCTGTCATGAAAGAATAAACAAAGTCAAAAAAAACACAGACAAACTTGCTGCAGTGGCAGAGGGAATTGGAAATAATTGGAAATGGTAGGGTGGGCAGACTTCCATAGCACTGGTCTTGTAGGTCTAAAGTCAAATTAAAGAGATCTTTCACTGTATCACATGTAGCACATAGGTCGGACAGAATATGAATGCCACAATGTCTCGAGTCATTCCCCATTGATCCCCATTGACCGTTTGGATGTGGGTTCATTTGTTCAATTGTCCTTGCTGAAACTGTTTCGAAACTGTTTCAAAGGATTTTGAAATATTTTGAAATAAAGAAATGGAAAGAAATGGAAGATCCTAAGATCCTCGTTTTCTGTGTCTGCCAAATCTCCAAGCTGCTGAAGCCAGCCACATCTGAGCGGGTTCTCCAAAACAAGTAAACTTTAGCGGACAAGATAAAAGAATATAAAAGATATATTTGCTTGATTTTGCTTGAGACCACATGTCTGGCATCTTATTTTTTAGCACTCTTTAAGCAGGTTGAATCGTTGTGCAACACACACATGCCGACTTCGGTGAGCTTTCATCGCATCCGTTTGTGGTTCCCTTTTCAACCCACGCCAGACTCAAGATATACTGGAATTATCTGGAATTGCTTCTGAAGTCTATTCAAGATGTGGCTCGAGTGCTTTTGTTTTGCTGGCAAACTGAAGACTTAAAATGAAGAAGCAGAAGATAAAATTAGATAAACATTAGAATTATTAGATTGTTTGAATTTCTTTGAACGTGCATGGGCTGCATAAGGCGCATGGGTGGCATTTCCGCCAGGTGGACGTCACCAGTTACAGAAAACCCTTTGAACTTTCCGACATCTTTGCTACCGACGAGACGATCAAGGTCTCGGCATCAATTGTTCATCATGTTTCAATGTTTCAACATCTTTCAACAAGAGTAGCATAAGTAGCGAGAACAATGTGATTTTGCACGTGTTTCATGCCACTTTAAGTAACTTTATGCTTTATGTCACCCTATGTCAATTTATCTTTATGATTCTATGTTGATTCTTTATGTCACTTTTGTAGTTTTGAGTTCAGGTCTACTGCATGGCATCGGATGAATCCGGGGAGCTCAGGCGCTGTTCAAGCTCTGGAATTCAGACAACAGCGGCAAGGCTGACAATTGTATTAGTATGATTTGTATAATTTGTATACAATGGTTTCAAAAGATTTCCTAAGAAAACCATTGTATACAATGTCTTCATGAGTAGACTGAAAATTACTCCATTGACTCCGCAAAGCTCTGGTATTGGGTTTCGTCTCCGTGACGGTCGACGTGGTCTGCGGCAGAGTTGGGGAAAACGTTGCTCACAGGGAGCAAAGCTCCAAAGCTCCAGGACGATTTGAAAAACAGAGATTTTCAGGTCCCAGAGAGCATCAGGTTTGAAATATTTGGGTGGGTTGACATGTGCATTCCATTGTTCGACAGAGAGCAAGGTGTGCTTCGGAGATTATACGAAGATAAAGAAGCAAAGAAATGCTCCAATTTATATTGTCCTTTTCCATGCTTCTGAAATTGTTTTCTCACTCATTTGCTCCGAACTCCACTATATGCACATATTTGTGTGGCTTTTCTGCGGAAAGTGCAATTGCTATTCCTTGTCCTCCGCCGCACAAATTGTCGTTTAGATCTTCAAATCATGACGAAATATGACGAAATAACACTGAAATTTGTCTGCTTGGATGTGGCAATCCTGCAGGTGGTCCATTCGTGCCTTGGAGCCTACACCAGGAGCAATTATGTTCAGGAAAGATAAAGTGTGAGGCTGAGTTTGTAAACTAGTTTGTCATGATGGATCTTCTTGAAGTTTTGTGCAGCGATGAAGTTGAGACTGACGAAGGTGTCAACTGATGTTCGGAGGCGTCAGTTTGGATTTACTATGTTGAATCCACAGTGCTCAAGGTCTTTGAAGAAGCAGAGGCTCGCTGCTCAGAACATCGAATTACGATAGGGCCTTAATAGGGCCTTAATAGGGCCTTAATAGGGCCTTAATAGGGCCTTAATAGGGCCTTAATAGGGCCTTAATAGGGGTCAATAGGGGTCAAGGCGGTCAAGGTAACAACATGTGACAACGAGTCGACTGAGTCACATCCAAGGCCGCCTAGGCCCTAGGCTTTTCTTTGCGTTTCTGGGGACGACATCCATGACCCACCTTTCTATCCTTCCTGCCCTGCAATGCCTCACAAATTTCAGGGGACTGGCCGCCTGGCCTCACAAAAGGTTTCATTCGGCAGTTGTCAAGCGTCGGGCCGTTTTTGTTGTTTTGCCCAAACAGGGACCTTATGTACTCAAGCAATCTCAAGCATAGGCATTGCTAGGTCCGCTAGGTCTGTCAGTTCTATGCAGTTAACGGCACAGATTCTTGTCAGACTGAGCCAATCTTTGCGGGTCGGCTCCAGAGGATCAACATTTCGGGATCATAAAGAGCTATCGACGAATCGATCTAGAACAAACAGTTTGGGTGGGGTTTTGAGGCAGCTGAAGTTTTGAAATTGTGAGAGTGTATTCATTTAATACTTGTCTGCATGCATTTGTAATGTGCGAATACTTGGTTGTCTATGATTAATGCTGGCCGGCCATAGCAAAAGCTTTTCTTCAGGGCTCGGATTCTTAGATCTTTTGGATCCTGATCATGCTAGGAGACTGCAAAGATCTTTTTCGAGAAGCAGGTTGTCGAGAGGTGCCTTAGCTGAATCGATTTTATTCGATTTTCAATCAGCCGATCTTTGGCAAAATTCTAAGATTTCAAGTGGCCGGCGTCAGGGTATATCTATGATACCACTGAAAATAGGAGAATTTACCAGTAGTACCGCACAAGGCGGTGGCGGAAGTTTCAAAAATAGGAAACCTATAGGAGAGATTGGTTGTTGTGAATCACGGATGGCAGAGCGAATCCACTGATGGATCGAAAGGTGGTTGGAGCTGTGTTTTTTGGAGTGGCTGCAATGGTTGCAGTGGTCACCTGGTCGGTCACCTCACCCACAACGCTGGATGTAGTGTGGTGTAGTGCAGCTGTAGTTGTAGTTGTAGTGTAGTGGAGTTGTAGTTATGATGCAGTGTAATTATTGTAGTGCAGTTGCAGTTGCATTTGTGGTGGTCTCTTGAGTGTAATGTAATGTTATGTAATGCAATGTGGGGTAGGGTAGTGTAGTGTAGTGTAATAGAGTGTAGTGTGGCGTGGTGTGGCGTGGTGTGGCGTGGTGTGGCGTGGTGTGGCGTAGTGTAGTGTAGTGTGGCGTAGTGGAATGCAATTAGTGTAGTGCAGTGTAGTGTAGTGTAATGCAATTAGTGTAGTGTAGTTGTAGTTGTAGTTGCAGTTGCAGTTGTAGTTGTAGTTGTGGCTGTAGTTGTGGTGTAGTGTTTTGTAATGTATTGCAGTTGTAGTTGTAGCTGTAGCTGTAGCTGTAGTTGTAGTTGTAGTTGTAGCGTAGTTGTAGTTGTAGTTGTAGTTCTTGTAGTGTAGTGTAGTGTAGCGTAGTGTAGTGTAGTGTAATTGAGTGAGTGTAGTGTAGTTGTAGTATAGTGGAGTGTATGTAGTGAGGTGTAGTGTAGTGTAGTGCAGTGGAGTGGGGTGTAGTGTAGTGTAGTGCAGCCTAGTGTAATGTAATTAGTGTAGTCTAGTGTAGTGTAGTCTTATGTGGTTGTAGTTGTAGTTAGTGTGATGTAGTGTCATTAGGGTAGTGTAATGCAATGTAGTGTAGTTGCAGTTACAGTTGCAGTTGCGGCTGTAGTTGTAATTGTAGGTCTAGTGCAGTGTCATTCAGTGTAGTGTAGTGTAGTGGAGTGTAGTGGAATGTAGTGTAGTTTAGTGTAATGCAGTGTAAATGTAGTATTGTTGTAGTTGTAGTTGTAGTTATAGTTAGTGTAGTTTAGTGTGGTGTAGTGGAATGTAGTGTAGTGTAGTGTAATGTAGTGTGGTGTAGTGTAATTGAGTGTAGTGTAGTGGAGTGGCTTAAAGCGTACATAATGTCATGGCTTTTTCGACATGAAATTGACTTTCCAATATGTTATCTAGAATGATATAACTTGTTTCATACTCCTGGAATCCGGGATAAAATCATAAACCTATACTTGGCCAACAAAAGTTTGCCTCAAGATGCCCGCAACAGTGTTGTTTGCTTCGCTGTGACTGGTTGACATCACTTGTAATCTGCACCAACTACAAGCGCATCGACACAATCCAATCTGGTACAATTCTTGCGATCACTGAGTTGTACCGGTATTTATCTGGATACATTGAAACATGAGAGCCGATGAGTAAAACATACACGCATAATCAATGATCCAACAATGTTTAAACATGATTAAACACATGCAAACATGGGGAATTACAAAATGAAATCATTCAAATATGGAGTTCAAAAACACAACTTTTTGACACATGATTATATAAACCAATGATAAATATTGATAAAAAAACAAAGACAAGTAAACCAGTGAACAACGGGAAAAAATCAAACGCTCGAAACACATGTGCTTTCATGTGTTTTGATGTGTTTTCATGTGTTTTCCAGATTTTGTGCGTTTGGGCCTTTCCCTGTGGGTGGCAAGAGCTTGGGGCTGAGCGGAAACTAGAATGTGGTACCTGGGGACTGGGCGCTGTGGGGATTGGATTGGTAGCAAATTTCAGGCTAGAAATTGTTGGCTCTGGTCTTCAGACTCCAGCCTCAGACTCCAGACTCCGCCGCAGACTCTAATGTAGACTCTTCAAGCAAGATTGAGTTCACCCTTGCAAACTATTATTACTTATCTTGACAGCCTAGCAGAATTAAATCCACGCAGTTAGAAGAATATGCGCCCCCACTTAGAATATTGACACCTACAATATTCCAAAACTGGATCAATCCCTTCGACGCGAATGGACATCTTGCTCTTTTCCCCATGCTGCTGTACGTTCCAGTTCATTTTGTCTTCAAATGCCGCCAACGCAACTATGCCCCTTTGAGTACGTAGCGTTTACTTGTGTTTACCAAATCACATTGCCATGAAGGCAAATGCCACACTTCAAGAAGCAATGTTTTATTGATATCTTCAGTGTCAAATATGTTAAGTGCAAGAAAAATAATGCAGATAGAATATATTTTTTTTGGCCCGAAACAGGGTTTTGGAGCTCAAGGAAAAAAAACAACGTATTCTATGCAAGACCGTTCTTCTAGTTTGAAGTACTTTAGCGATCGCACCAGAAATTATGCAAAAACACGAATGGAGGCCATCTGAAAAACAAGGAAATTATGAACAGGTTAAACATGGCTGGACACAAGGGAATGACCAAAGCATCGAAAAAGTAATGAAACGCGGGATGCACAACTCATGAGTATAAAGGTATATAGAGTGACAACCCAGGCGATACACAAGTGCAAACATTAATACGATGCAATTTCGAGATCTTGGCTGCCAGAAATTCTCTTATCATTGGGACTTCAATTTGGTCAAGGGATTCAGGTTTGCCAAATCGGGTGCTGGGGTCAACAGCGCCCATGTTGCAAAACAACTGGTGGATTTTCTATAGGCGTTGCTTCCGTAGCCGGCCCAAATTACTATGACTATGACAGACTGCTCTTACAGATGGTCCTAGAGTGCTACTGTCTTAGGTTAGTACACTTACTCAGATCAAGTCCTTCCAGGTAGGTGGCCATGGCAGCTGGTAATGTAATGAGAAACCTTCCTCCATGATCTTTCTCCATCTTGTGATCAGGGCTCATACCAGCACTACCGGAAGAGTCACATGCTTTGAAGTCCTTGCCCTGCAGCGAAGTGCCTGCACTCCCGAGCACTTCCTATAGTTTCGTGTATGTTTTGTGTCTGTGTGGTGTCAAGGTGTGTGAACCGCCAAGGAAGAAGATGGACGAGAACTTGCAACAGACCTTGAACAGTGCATTGGATGACTTCATGGAGAATCCAGCTGATTCTACAGAGTCCAAGGCCACTTTGTGAGCACAGGGCAGGGCCTGACTCGGCCTGAGGGTGTTGGAAGTTTTTGCCCGAAGTTTTGGTGGACGAATTGGGGTCCTGAGTTCACAAAAAGTTCCCGCCTTTCATTTGTCGCCCAGTTGTTTCCTTCTTTCGCCTTTCCAGATTGGGTGGTTCATGCTTTGAGGCTGAGGAATCGAAGCATGATACATTTGATACATCCTATTCGTTTCATCACCTTGGGAGGTGTCATAACACAGAGGAATGGATGCAGCAGTTCGGTTTTGTGTGCCGTTGAAATCAGAAGGTTCTTGGGGCAAAACGTCAAAATCAGGTTTCAATGGCATGAGAGCTATGGCTATGTCTGACATATCAAACTGAACAATCCCTTGGGGGATTGTGCCCAAGATGACCATAGATGACCCACCCCACATTCTAAAGGGTGGAAGGACCATGAACGACCAACCTGGAGGATCCCTGGGGGCAACTCTGCCCAAGTCATCTCAATTCATCTCAATTCTCTGTTCAGGATTTGTCTAGAGTGTAGAGATGTCTAGAGTGGTGTCAAGTGAAAAGCACAATGAAAAGTCAGTTGTGTAATCAAGGACTCATGAACCAGTTGGGCAAGTTTTCATGAGACCCGGTTGTGGGTTCCTTGGTATATGAACCTGATCCGGCTGGCAGCACAGTAGTGCACTAAATTTGGAATGGTTTGAACAAGGTTCTAGATTTTGTCCCTGCTGAAGCGTGTGAAGTGTTACAGTGTATATATATATATGATTATATATATATATTATATATAGAGTGAATACTTGTAGCTTTTGACGAAGACCCATGCCAAGACAAAATCATCACATATCGACATGAAATTCTCAAACCTTCTACGACAGGGAGCATCACAGACCATCGAAGCATATCGAAACACAGAACATCGCAGAACATTGCAGAACGTTTTCTGGAAAGGCTCCGCCCTCCTCAGTCCTGGGTGACGACGACGATGATGCGGGGTTGGGGTTCTGAGCCAAAGATTTCACAACTGTGGTAAGGCCCTCTTGAATGATGAACAACATGAGATTTCTGAAGTGTTTCTTGATTCTGTTGCCTTTTGTCATTCTTTGTGTCGCATACAGTTGCTGTATTTCGCAGATTTTCCAAGAGAGTCAACGGCCTGGATCCTCGAACCCACTCCATTTCAGCCAAAAGCTCTGTGCGGCTCAGCGCATCGACAATAGCCTGGAGTCAAACTCCATGTCATGGTACATCAGTGGTACATCAATGGCACATGAATCCTACATCAATGTACATCATGAAGTCTTACTTCTAGAAACAGCAAGGCTTCCGTGAACTTGCATACGAAGTCATGTGAGCGAACATGAAAGACCAAGCATTCACATTCGCTAGCTTGCTGTGGCTTGTCATGCACAGATCTTGACCTGGTAGAGTTTTGGCTCGACAGACAACCGGTGTCATGGTCAGCGTGGACGTGCTGAAGCGCGACCAATGGGAAGAAGAAAATGCTGTTTTCGCGATCAATCCGATGGGTCTGCCGCTGAAAGAGCTCCGACGCCTGAAGGCAGGATTCAATGAAGTTCAATGAAGTTCAATGAAGCGATACTAATGCAATACTTAGCAATGCGAACTCAATGCACGCAGTGCAGGCCAAGTTGTATGGCTGTAGCCCGCTGTAGGATCAGTTTCAAGATGAAGAGGGTCAGCCCGTGAAACTGGACGAACAGCCCGACACTGAGAGCCACCTTGCTGTAAGAGTCACGCGAGTCACGCGAGTCACGCGAGTCACGCGAGTCAAGCGAGTCAAGCGAGTCACGCACTAATTCAAACTATTGAATGTCTTGAATGTCTTGAATTCTCTACGTATTCAATAGCATTCTCTAACTATTTGATCCAAAGTCTTCCGCCTCCCAAGGAAGTTTGTGGATGCCTTGCTTTCTCGGCTGAGCTCCGCAGGAACTTCCCAGAATGAGCTTTTGCCCAAGACCAGACCAAGTCCACACGGAAGCATTACCAAACGTCTCAACGCATCCCAGTGCCAAACGCATCGCCATATCTCAGAATTTGGATTGTGGAATGCCCTGAGGCGACAGCGTTGGGACTCCGAGCTGCGAACTTTGTTCAAAAAGATCGACGCTGGATGTTCAGAGACCGTGACTTGGGAGGAGTCTTGGTGACACTCTTAGTGTATGTTGGTATGTCTCATCTAAAGTGATGTGAAATAATTATCTGGTATTTCATCCAGCTACAAATTTTATTGCTGTTTACGATTACGGCTGGTTGTAGCAGACGTGTGGATTTATAAGGGGCTACGCCCCCTGCCGCCGACCCCTGGGAGAGAGGGGGAGTTGACACATACGTCACTTCCCGAACCTACAAGAAAACTATATGGGTACGAGTCAAAATACAAGGTATGGATCAAGGC
>Ga0126342_10015715_pt1:0-2500 | contig 13236 bp, 12 predicted proteins | sample Cyp1metagenome_FD_92528 | JGI IMG/M metagenome (GOLD analysis project Ga0126342, IMG submission 92528) | Coral microbial communities from Lord Howe Island, Old Settlement Bay, Australia - Cyphastrea 1 metagenome | ecosystem: Host-associated > Invertebrates > Cnidaria > Coral ...
ACAGACAGAGACAGACAGAGACAGACAGAGACAGACAGAGACAGACAGAGACAGACAGAGACAGACAGAGACAGACAGACAGACAGACAGACAGACACAGACAGACAGACACAGACAGACAGACAGACACAGACAGACAGACACAGACAGACAGACAGACACAGACAGACAGACAGACAGACAGACAGACATACATACATACATACATACGTATATAATAGTAGATTTGATGTATTCATTTTTCCCCTAATGATCCAAACATCAAGTCCCAAAGATCACTTTATAGCCCAGCAGCTGGAGTTGGTGAGACGAGGACCTTCAGCATCGGCCGGGTGCCCCAGGTACGAGGTATCCCAGAGGTACCCCAGGTGGGTGCTTCACCAGCAACTTCACCGGTGGGGGTTGGCTGAATAGCACTGATTCGAGTGGCAATTCTCGGTGTTGGCAAAGGTCATTGGGAGCAGATGGGGGTTTTGCAAAAAACACCTTGGCCTTCGCCATTTCGGTTCGGTGAGCACCTTGGAAAAAAGTGCGTCGGCGGTGTGGCAAAGTTGCACATCTACCAGGAAAATGTCTTCTGGATGCAATCAATCGCTGGGAGTGTATGTGACCGAGTGGGTGTGTTTTTTTTTGTGATCTGGGAATCAGCTAATATCGCTCGGAACGAAGTGTTATATACCCTCTGGTAAACTAACATAACTATGGAAAATCACCATTTTCAATGGTTAAATCCACTATTTCAATGGCCATGTTCAATAGCTATGTTAGTCATTACCAGAGGGTATATAAGCCGCGGTTGTTGGGCATACGCTCCTGTCACCCATGGGATGGCAACAATGGGATGGCCGGCTTTCAACAGGAGTGGTGGAAACACCAACTTATTAGAGCAGCATCAGACTCCACAGTTGAGGTATGAAATAAAGGGAAAAAAAAAGAAGAAAAGAGGGAACAGTTGAGTTCCCATCTACGGCCATTGCTGTTCTCCTTGGCCTAAGGATGATCGCCCAACCAACTCCAATTCGCATCGCCGAACTCATTGGCAAAGAGGCAGGCTTTGGCCGTCGGTGTGGCCACCCATGATTTCGTCAAATTCAATCGCTTCTTGACTGGGCTGAGCAGGCCATAGTCTGGCCATGGCCACTTTTTCAAGGCCATGGGCCGGATGGGCCGGAAAGCCACGACGGTTTGTTGCAGGTTGGATTTGTGGCTATCCCTGACGTCAGAGACGCCGTGCCTCAGAAGGCCGGGGTGAATTCGGTGAATTCGATGAAATCGTTCCCATGAATCTCTCTCTAATGTCATGAATCCTGGTGAAATTGTGGAATGGACATTTTCTTTCAACCGCAATTTGTAAACAGTCCATTTTGTTGTGGGCTTCGACCCAATTGCCCCATCGTCCGGTTCGTGGTTCAAAAATGGACGGTCTACCCATAGGGGATGGGAACAATCAATCCAGTTTCATAGCGATTTAAATATACAAGGTTTCCTGTGAAATGGGATGGATGACCATAAAACATATATTAAAAAAAACATGCACAAGTCAACAAGCATTTTCGTACACATCTAGATCAGCAGCTTGAATATATTTGTGCATAGATATACATTACATACACACATCTCCAGATAATTTATAACGACATCACAACGACATCACAACGCCATCACTATAGATTATGGTCTGCAGCGGGAATCATCCCCAAGTGGCCCCTATTTTATGTAGTCAGCTAGTGAACTTTCAAAAGTCAACAAGTCGATGCATGTATATTTATATATATGTTGTTAAGAACCAACGCCCTCTCACAACATCAGTTGTGCCAGTGTATATATGTGCAACATCTTGGATCAACAAGGCCTTGAGCCTTTGTGTGCCAACAGACAAAGGCGCGTACAGCAACAGCTGCAACAGAGTGACAACATGTAATGTAATAGATGTAATATATGGTATGTAATGTATGTTATGTATGCAATGTACGTAATGTATTTGAAGCATGTTATGCATGTCAGGAATGTTAGGAATGTTGTGCATGCTATGCATGTTACGTATGTGCAGTATGTTACGTATGTTACGTATGTTACGCATGTTACGCATGTTATGCATGTTTCGCATTTTACGTGTGTTACGTATGTTACGTATGTCATGTATTTGATGTATGATGTTATGCAATGTATGATGTTATGCAGGTTGTGATGTATGTTGTGTATGGCATGAATGGTATGGTATGGTATGGTATGAATGATCTGGTATGGTGTGGTATGGTCTGGTATGGTATGGTAGGTATGTATGTGTGCATGTATGTATGGTAAGGTATGGTATTGCATTGCATTGGATTGTATTGTATTGTCTTGTATTGTATGTATGTAATTTAATGTACTGCAATGCAATGTAATGAGAAATTAAATGTAATGTAATGTTATGTATGTATGTAGGTAGGTATGTATGTAGGTAGGTAGGTATGTGTGTATGTCTGTCTGTATGTATGTATGTCTGTATGTAATGTAT
>Ga0126342_10015715_pt1:5000-13236 | contig 13236 bp, 12 predicted proteins | sample Cyp1metagenome_FD_92528 | JGI IMG/M metagenome (GOLD analysis project Ga0126342, IMG submission 92528) | Coral microbial communities from Lord Howe Island, Old Settlement Bay, Australia - Cyphastrea 1 metagenome | ecosystem: Host-associated > Invertebrates > Cnidaria > Coral ...
TGAACTCCGAGGCTGGGCACCTGCAAGCCTTGTGCCTGGTTTTGGAAACAGTTCCTTGGCGCATAGGTCAGATCGGAACAACTCGCCATTTGGGATGAAGATCGGTTTGAAAAAAAGGCGGATCGGCTGGACCATCGGATAGGTCACCTGGGGTATACGGAAACAGATAGGCGGCCGACTCCTCAACGTTCCCAACGGTTTCGGCCACACGGCTCCATGGCAACCAAGGCAAGGTTGCAAGAATGGCCGAGAGTGTCTGCATTGCCATCTCTGTTCGTCCACTGAGGTGGGAGACCTTGAGGGATACTGGTTGAATGAATCGATTGGAGCTTCCGTGGAACGTTTTGCTCCCCAAACGCGTTGCTTTCGGACCCAACAGGCGAGCAATTGCGGCCCCTTTCCAAAAACAAACTGAGGTGCGGCACAGAAAGAAGCAAAGGGCTTTGGCAAAGCGCATCAGCTTTCGTCCACCTCCAGGTTCGGCTCTCTGATTGTGTGGTTGAAGCCTGGAGATTTCTTGTTTATTTTCCCGGTGGGCGGCTTAGATTTTAGCCAGGGACTTGCGACCATCTTGGATGAGTTCCACCAACTGAACCTCCAACCTGCTCCAACCTTCCCCAATGGTAGGATCCATCCCTCCCACAGCAGTGAAAGGTTTGTCCATTTGCAGCGAGCCGGACTCACCGGGTTCTATGAACACTGAGCAGCAGCTTTGTTGCAAGTTAAGTGAAGATCCCACCAAATCATGGTCCAAGGTGTTCCCTAAAGATCCCTAAAGCCTTCAGAGACTCCCGTGGCACCGGCACCCAAGGTCCTCTCGTTCCAGTCTTGGCTCGCCGGATCCCTTGGATCTCATGGATCCCATGCCCCTCCCCGAACGCACGGTGCTGCTGAAATCTCTGCACGCAATGGGCCCCAATCGGAGGAATCCGTGATGAAAAAGGGTTTTCGACCATCCACGGCAGCCCGGCATTGAAGATTTGTCCATTCTTTTTGACAAAGCCCAACTGAAGCCTGGTTTTCACATCAAATATAGCTGCTGTGTAGATGATCATCACCTGAAAACTCCCTACATGTGGTATAACAATGTATAATATAGGTTTTGACCCCTCCCTCTCTTTGACAATGTGGATCACAAAACCGACCCTTAACTCACCCAACCGACATGTGAACGGCTCAATGCCGTGACTGCCGTTGGTGCAAGACTCTCCCTGGGCCAACAGTTCGATGAATTCAACGACATCGTCTTGTGGCTCTGAATCGAGCAAGGCGGGACGGAAGTTTCGAAAGGGGGGAAGGGTATAAAGAGAAGGGAGAGCCGATAGGAACGATGCCTGACGAGGCAGGTCATGTTCAACAGGGTTCCGAAGAAGGTTCCGAGGCTTTGGTGCAGAGCCAGGTCAGGTTCAACAGGGTTCCGGAGAAGGTTCCGGAGAAGGTCGGGGAGGCTTTGGTGCAGAGCCAGGTCAGGTTCAACAGGGTCCTGGAGAAGGTTGCAGAGCCAGGTCAGGTTCGACAGGGTTCTGGAGAAGGTTCCCGGAGAAGGTCTGGCAGGCTTTGGTGCAGAGCCAGGTCAAGTTCAACAGGGGTCCGAAGAAGGTTCCGGAGAAGGCTCCGGGAGGCTTTGGTGCAGCCAGGTCAGGTTCAAAGCAGGTCTGGGAGGCTTTGGTGCAGAGCCAAGGTCAGGTTCAACAGGGTTCCAGGAAGCCTTGGTGCAAAGCCAAGTCAGGTTCAACGGGTTCCGGCGAAGCCTCTGGTCAAGGTCTGGGAGGTTTTGGTGCAGAGCCAGGTCAGGTTCAACAGGGTTGGTTCCGGAGAAGGTCTGGGAGGCTTTGGTGCAGAGCGAGGTCAGGTTCAACAGGTTCCGGAAAAGGTTCTGGAGAAGGTTGAGGTCTGGGAGGCTTTCAGGTCAGAGAAGGCTCCGGAGAACGTTCCGGAGAACGTTCCAGGAAGCCTTGGTGCAAAGCCAAGTCACGTTTAACGGGTTCCGCAGAAGCCAAGCCATGTCAGGTTCATTTAACTCACGGAAACACAGCTGTGGTTTTTCCAGCGCTTGGCTTCGCAGCACGCTTCAGAAAGATTTGTAAAATGTAATAAAACGTGGCGGCTGTTGGGGATACCGCCGAAGCTTATCTTTTTAAAAAAATATGCACAATGGAAATTCGTTTTCTTATCATCTTTTGGCAAGTTAGAATGTCAACTTGGTGTCAACTGTAAAACCAACAATTTTTCCAAATGTGTCAAGTTGTTCAACTCGAGACTGGTCCTGGTATTTTGAGCCGCAGACAAGTCACTACACAGGGTTTGCCGAGCGTAACCTGAGACCCAAGCGCATCGCGATCCGAGTTCAGAGAAAAATAACATTCTTAATGAAACAAAATGATACATCATGGACCTATAGATAAACCAGTTATTTAAATCTATTTTCAACATAATGATTGGAAAAAACTTTGAACGTTTGCCAACCGAATGAGAGGGATATGGCGTTGCCAAGGTGTTTTCATCATACGAAATGGTTTGGACTGACTGGATTGACCATCCACATATAGGCTCAGGTCGACCCGGCCGATTCTGACATGACGGTTTCCTATAGATGGTCCAAAAATTGATCGTTTCCCCCCAAAACACAGTCGCCGATTCTTGCCAAAACGTGAACCCCCCCAACTTTAACAGCTGAAATGGTGTGTGTTGGGACACCAGTATCCACGTGTATCATCTCGTAAGTTTTACCCATCAAGATTTCGAATGGAACCATGTTCAGGTCCCCCGAACCCATATGGCTGTGTGGTCCTTTTTTTCAATACGGGGGCGTTCGACCAATATTTGACCAGAATGGGGTTCGACAAACCGGGTTGCCTTGATGCGAGACTTGGGACTGTCAGACTTCGGTTTAACTGCTTGGATACGATTGGCAATCAAGTGCATGCTAAATGGCAATCGGCACGGTCGACATGGCGTGTGGGCGCAATCAGTTGGGGCTGGCACTTTGGGCTGAGCCATTTGAGCAATTTGGTTTCCATTTCTGAAAAAATGGTTTTGCTTCAAAAACCATGTAAACCCAAATCCAATGATTTATCATGGTACCAAAAATAAAACTGAGGGACGCACAGGTGTTGGTTATTTCCAGTGTTCAACCTTCCCGCTTGAATCGATTTTGGGCACCCCCAAATTTGACTCAGTCCCCTGATAGATCTATATTGACATAGACACGTGCGTGTGTACATATACCCTCTGGTAATTTAACATAGCTATAGAAAATCACCATTTTCAATGGGAAAATCCACTATTTCAATGGCCATTTTCAATAGCAAACTGTTAGTCATTACCAGAGGGTAGGTACTGTAAACCCCGGGTACACGATGAGATGGATCATGGGAGAAGCAAATATCTGAACCAACTGGTATACTGTTAGTAAAGCAAAATTTTAAGATGGTGTATACCATCCATATGGTAAAATGATGTAAAATTGGGGCTGGTGGATCCGTGGATCCTGTTGTAATTTACTCGTCTTCCTCAGTATATCATCCTGGCGATGGCGACGCCAGCTGCCTGGCGACAACTGTGGCTGACACGAGAACCGCGCGTCTTGTCGCGCCGCGTTTTTTACCGAGGCCGTGGTGTTGGTGCGAAAAAAAGGCCCCACAATTTGTTGAGGTAGTTTATATGTATATCATATGTATGAACAATGGCTTCAATGGCTTGATATTTTAATACTTTATTGAAGTTTGGAGCTGTCAGCCACTGGCCAACAATTTGTAAACTAGAGCATGGCCTAGAGGTTTAAACCTGTTGGCTCACAAATGACCAGACGCCTTATGCGAAAAGGCTGCAAAAAAGCAGTACCATCCAGTTCCCAGTCTTTGTCAGTTTCTACCCTCTGGTAAACTAACATAACTATGGAACATCACCATTTATAGTGGATTTACCCATTAAACATAGTGATTTTCCATAGTTATGTTAGTTTACCAGAGGGAAACCGATTCCCAGTCTTTACATTTGGAGTTTCTGGTGCCAACATCACGGCCTCAGCTCCAGCCCATTCGGGCTGACTCTGGTGACCGGGAAAGGCGAAGTTCGGGATGAGTTTATCGCAGTTCTGAGACGGGCCTTGCGGCGAGTTCCATGTTTTCTGAAAGATGGCCGTTTTAATTCGCACGTTTTTTTATTTCAAAATCCCACTGCCGTTTTATTGTTTTTCATTTCCCAATCTTTCGAAAAAACATCTCCACTTAAATGCCAGCTCTTTTCGCAGGCTCACCCCCAAGTTATTTCAGGGCGACTCAACGTGCATTGGATTCGTTTGTCCAGCCCCCAAGGTGCCGGTCATCCTCTCGCCGATTCTTTCGCTCCCCGGCGAATTTGCTCCGCTGGCGTAACAACACGACAGCGAAGATTCTGAATGAATTCTGTTGCCTTAGATGTTTTTGTCAAGTGACCTCTTGGCAAAAACGGCGAAATCGGGGCCACTAGAGCCACGAGCAATCACAATTTTGGTACATTACTGACTGAGTAGCACATGTCTGAAGTGGAAGAACTTGACACATTAAGTCACTTGTCGGTTGTTGGTTTTGGAGATGTGCTGCTCTGTATAAGGAGCTTCGTCAGGGCGACCTTTTAGAACTCGGAATCTGGTCCAGCTTTCGAGGCTGCTGTGAAGTAGACTCCCCTCAGCGCAGTGTTGGCTGCTGGTAAAGCAACCTTTGCCATTGCTGACAGCCACCTGAGGTCTGCTGCAACAATCATGGTTGGGAGAGGTTTGTCGCAACTGGCGTGCAGTACTTCGTTCTTTTTTCGTGATTTGAGTGAAACAGTTGGCCCATCACTGACAATCAGCGAATGGCATGTCGACCCTGGTTTGCGCACCCCTCCGATGTAGACCTTATGCTGTGCACACTTTGTCCGTTCCCTATATAGTGTAACAGAAGCACGGTGAGCGGCAGCGCAGAACTCCTGAAGCTTGGAACAAATCCGTAGCCTCAAACAGTTTTCTGCTTGAGACGCGCTGCCTCTGCCTCTCTGTTGTGTTTTGTTTGATGACATAGGACTCCCTCTCGATCCTGAAGTGCTGACAGGCTCAGTCTGTTCTGTCTGTTCTGCCACATTTGAACATCCCAAAACGCAGAGCTGTTCGTGATTCCGCCCACGTGGGACGAATCATGGACATCTCTGCATGTCCCCTGTGGGGTAACAACCATTGGTGGTATATATAATTGATGAAAAAACCGGGCCCAGTGCTGCGGATGAAACACGGACTTCAATAACTTCCTCACAACTGAAGAACAATTGATGATATCAAATGATATTGATCCCTTCACCCCGGAGATTAACCACACCAGCAACCATGGTTTCATGTTTGGGACATTTAGGGCCCATCTTAGAGGGTTGAATTCTGAACGGGGGAGGGGATACATCTCTTTTTTTTGGGTCGGTACAGACCCTGCCCGCTGCATCTGGCATTCGAGTGCAGCCGTCTGGTCGTGGCCATGCCCTGCAGGTAGCAGCTCCCGTTCCGCGCGTGGTCGAGGCGAATGTCTAGTTCCCTCTGCAGATGGTACAGCCCAGTGCCATCTGCCACACAGGGGCTGCTGCCAGGGGATGCGCCGAAAGAAATGCTATGGCTATGGGACCGAACCGGAACCCGTGCAGCAAAAAGTGACCTGAGCGCAGATCTCATGGAGTTGATGGTGGAGCAAAGGTGAAATCTGTCATATGGGGACGGGTAACGATGCTATTTTGCTATATTCCAAAGGGATGAGCATCAATCCAATTGAAGACCGAAAAAATCAGGTTTTCCATCATTTGGCATCCAGAAATTTCCAGGTTATGTTGATTTAATCAATCTAGTCACATACTGTATGTGTGTTCGTATCCATATCCATGTATATGATATGATATGATATGGTATGATATGATATGATCTGGTATGATATGATATATGTAACTATAACTGACTATATATACATATATTGCCCACATATTTTCCACGTATCCATATATCCATACACACCGCACACATACATACATCCATACATATATTACACTCCATTGCCGTACATGTACATGATCATTACTTTACCTTACCTCACATTCCACTACATTACTGTACATTGAATTACACATACACACACACACATATATATATAACAATCACAATTGCATCTACATCTGATATCATCTGATCATATCCCCCCCCAAAAAATCAAAAACCATAGACATTTGCAAAATCATACAACATCATACAGCTAAACATACAGCGATTTCCGCTAAGGCAATTTGAGCCGCTCTCCCAGCCGCTCTCCTGCGAGGTGTGGGTGACATTAGATATGTTCTCTTATAATTGATAATAAATGATTGAATCAATGATACATTTTAATGTTATTTCTATTAATCACCTACCAGAAAACATTGTGTTATTTTGTTTTTATTGTTGTATATGACGTGTTATGTAGTATTTTGTGTTCGATGCATACATAATGGGCATAGATAGAATCAAAGGAAGTTTAGTTGGCAAACTTCCGAGTCACGGACCAGTGGTCATGGTTACTATAGTCTTCATGTCAACCACATCATCATGTCAACCACATCATCAAGTGGTTGGGAAGTTAGATCACAGTAGATCACAGTAACAGTCCGGGAGCTTGTGAATCTGGCGAAACCTCCCCAGTTACTGGCCCTACTATCTACTGCCTAACCTCCAACAAACCTACTACCTACTACTTCTTAAAAGAAATAAGCATAACATATTTTTTTTGCATATATATAAATATATATATTTAATAATAATGATAATAATAATAATGATATTATCATTATTAAAATTATTATTGTTAAAATTATTGTTATTATAATTTACTATTAGCATTATTATCATTATCATTATCATCATTATTATTATTGTTATTGTTATTATTACTATCATTATCATTATTATTGTTATTATTATTATTTTTATTATTGTTATTATTATTGTTATTATTATTGTTACTATTATTATTGTTATTATTGTTATTATTGTTATTATTATTATATATATATATATCATACTCATACTCATATATATATATATTACATGCACATATACCCAACGGAGCCCTTTACCAACAATATGATACTGCTTTGACCAAAGCTGGGTTGGGCACCCCATTTTATGGCCACAGTCATGGCGAAGGAACTGAAAAACATCTGCTATGCCGAAAGCGGAATGCCGTTTTGGCCTCATTTCGAAACCTAACATGGGAATTAGACGTCTAAAGGTACAATATCAATATGTGAATATATTCATATCTTCATATCGAAAAAATAGAATACATGGATCCTGGTTGGTGGTTTGGAACATGGTTTTTATATGTTTTTATTTTCCATATACTGGGAATGTCATCATCCCAACTGACGAACTCCATCATTTTTCAGAGGGGTAGGTATACCACCAACCAGAATCCATGTGGGTAATCCACCAGGTCGGATCGATTGCGACGCAACAAGGTGCCGAAAAGGGGTGTCGGTGTTTGCGCAATGACTCGCGCTGTTTGGGAAACAGACTCGGTGCATCTGAAAATCAGTTTTTTTTGCCGAGTCATGTATCAAATCTGTGACTTTTGGATTTATTTGTAATGTGGCACGTACATGATGTAGTTTTTCGGGAATGCAGGAATCCAGCCAACCATGACTGGGCGGACACGGTAATTTCAAATCGATGGCCTTCAGCTGCATCCTGCACACAGGGTCCTGGTATGTTTTCCGATGCGGGCTTTTACATGGTTCAACAGTTAAACATCACTATTCTGGGTGGTGAAATATTGATTGACTCCTCCGCCCAAATAGGAACCCTGCATTCCAAAAGGAATTGATGAACACCAATCCACCAGATATGTATATATATATAATATATATATATATGTATACAGTTTCGCACGTATACATCTACATATACACTTATACATATATACAAACGTATACACATGTATACAAATATGATATACACACATATATACATATACACACATATACATATACACATAGACTCGTATAGACATATACACATATACACATACTCACATATATGTTACACATACACATAGATTCATTTAGACATACACATTTACAACATGTATATATATACATATCTGCATATACATATATAGTTTTTTTTTTTTTTTTTAAATTTTTAAATATCAAAACATTTCCATTTCTACATTTTTACATATTTAAATATATACATCCATACATTCATACATAT
>Ga0126342_10015716_pt1 | contig 13236 bp, 11 predicted proteins | sample Cyp1metagenome_FD_92528 | JGI IMG/M metagenome (GOLD analysis project Ga0126342, IMG submission 92528) | Coral microbial communities from Lord Howe Island, Old Settlement Bay, Australia - Cyphastrea 1 metagenome | ecosystem: Host-associated > Invertebrates > Cnidaria > Coral ...
CTGTTCAAATAAACTATTGCAGAAAGGTATTGTGCGTGACTGCATAACCATGTGTTTTGACATCTGTACCATTAACATACGTGTGAGCATTCGGGTTCGTGGGCTTCATCTTGTTTTTTTTGGACAAATCCAAAGATCCCAATGTGTTGGTGAATCATATATGTATAATCCAAAGATCCTAGTTGGCATATATTAGGGCATATATATTCTTGGATTTGTGCTAATACCTAGTATCTTGGTGGGTATCCCTGGTGTGTTGGCACATATGTCCCAACTATTTTCAATCATAGCCCTGAGATTAGTTGGTTGATGTGAATTCTCCGAATTCTCTTCCAGTTTGATCGAAAAAATCATTGGCTATTTAATGATACATATTAATCCATCACAGAAAGTCTCCATATATATATATACATGTATGTATTGGTATATCCCCAAGCAAGTTCACGGTAAAACCCATGGCTTTCCTCTAGATATCTTTAGATTCTCCCTATCCTTGAGACAGTCTTCCAGTGGCAGTAAGCCAATGAAGTCCTGAGGCCGGTGCCAAGGAAAAGAGGCTGGGAGACATGTAGGTGGCAACCCCCATGTTATGGATGTTATTCGGGTATAAATATAGAAATCATATCCTGAAGCGTAGATAGAACATGGAATTTTCAAAAGATAATCCGTTTTAGTGGGGAATATTTAAACATTCCATTTTCGATCTATTCCAGGATGACTATCTATATACTATATGTATATTATACATTGATATTTCCAAACCCGTTCAACCATCAATATCTGCCATGAATCTCAAATAGTCGATTCGTTATTACACCAACAGAAACCCTAGACATGCACAGATTGGGACTCCGGGAACACCTACAATCTGCGATGGATTCAGTCAAGGACGACACATGGGTTTCCCACAGTTGCACTTCATACTCGTCGAGTTTTCGCACTTACAAATAAAAAAGAGTGCAAACCATCAATGTCACATGGGTGAACACCAAGACAGTATCCAAATCCAAATGATCCCAATTTAAGAGCGCAATACGCCAATATCTACGCTCTTCCCTGTTGCAAGTTGCGCAATGGAAACTCGTAGATATCTCCAGCAAAGGGATGGACTCACCATCGTTCTGGATGGTTTTCTAGAGAGTTTTTGTTGAGGATGTTGTACCTGGAAACTACTGCACAAATTCTAGGGATTTAAGATGATTTAAGTATGTTGGAGAATAAGTTCAAGCCATTTTGAGATATCTTCCTGACGTATCCATCTCTTGTGGTTAGATCAGGCGGTTGTTATAGTTTGCCCAAAGAAATGGATGTATAACTTCATAATCCAAGAACGCACATTTGGGTTTGATTAAGCAATGTCAATGAGTTGGTTTGAGGGAAAATCTGGCACATGTTAGGATGTCCCGTATTTTCAGGCACGCCTACAGTATAATTGTTCAAAATGGGGTATACCCTATATTTAGAGTATATACTACATCTGTCTATAATCTAGAGTAAACCATATTTTATAATCTCCAAATATGTACTATATCAGCAAACAATATTTTAATATATGTTATATCTCCAAATCAGCCGGGCGTTTCCTGTGCCGTCTCTTTCACGAAAAAAAACGAGTCAGTGCGACCGAGAATCTTTGCCGTTCCGCGCGGAGTTGCCACCAGCACCCCAATAGCAGTTCAAATCCTGGCCAAATGTTGCCAGGAAAGATATATGATTTAATATTAGATTTAATATGTTTTACTAAAACATACATACATGATATAATATGATTTAATCCATGTTTTACTATAGACTATAGGGATTTCAATGGATTTCATATATGATTGAATATATAAAAGAGCGATTTCATATTGGAATTGGATGATCCAATATGATTTGAAGAATTCGCCTTCTGGAAAGATTGCAACAGCCTGGAGGAATGGGTATTTTTTGTGCTAAAGTCTTGCATCTTTGGCATTTTTTGACACCCAGAAAATTCAATGATTCAGTGGAATTTGACATGAATCAACTGTAATTGGCTCCTATGGATTCAAGTAGCCTCCCAAGATGTATTCGGGCATATTCGGGCATTATAGGGTGGTCAAACCACAAAACATGTGGACTTGATCTAAGTGATAACAATGGTGATAGATCAACAACGACGATATACTCCCACCAGCAGTGCTGGATTTCAATCTCTAGGTCTGGAATGGTCTATCGGAGTCTATCGCTTGCTTGAACAGCCCGATTCTGGATTCTGCTGCGTCCTCTTTTGGGCCTCCACTCATGACAACGCCACGCACCGCCACAGGAAACAGCGCTGTGCTGTTCTCACCTTTGGAAACACGACGCCATCGCCCATCTCCAACAAGTCTGGCGCATGGAAACGTTGTGGCCATCTGACTCCAGAAGAACCCCTTCCCTCAGAACTTCTTCATATCGTCGCAAGACAGACCATGATGATTCGCCAGTGGGTCGCATGGGGCCACTAGAGCCACCGGTTGAGTTAGATGATTTTCCCAGCTAGAAACATCCAACAAGTGCTCGAGGGTTTTCCAGCTAGCCAGGTTTGATTGCCAAGCCGGGTAACTCCATTTATCAATAACCATTAGTCACTGATAGTAACCATTACAGTTATGGCCATGGCTACCAGTTACAACTGGTTATTTCTATGGGATTATACATTCTATAAATGGGGTTTTCTTAGTACTTATAACTGATAAATGGCCATAACTGTACTAACCACTATCAACGATTGTGCATCATTCAAAACCATTTCATTCAGTGCCCTGTGGCTAGGTTTGCTCTGTCAGAACGCGCCTTTTGTGGGGGAACAAAGGAGCGACCATACCAAACTCTTATGATAAGCAGGAGGTGATACGCAAAAGTATCCCGCTAAGTATCCTTCTAATACATGTGTATATATTGTCATCCAGGAGTAGATAGAATCTGGAAAATTAAAATATACAAATCCTCACTAAAATAGGAATATGCTTGAATTACCTGTTATTTATGCATATATATATATATATATATGTATATGCCCAACCATGTCTATATGATGTAATCATGCACATACTTATAGAGCACAAACATCACAGAAAGTAAACCCCTGTGGGCAATCAAAAGGTAAACACGTAAATCTGAATTGATCATTTTCCGGTGATTTCGTGAAGCCAAGAAAAACAACCATCCGAGTAACCAGTTGGGGATCATTTCACATCCAAATAAGGCGATGCAGAATTTCATAAACCTCGAAACCTCAAGTGAGCCATGAAAAATAGCCCTATCCCATCCCACCATAATAGTTGGTCGGCTACGTATCCCTATTGCTCACAATAGTTTTCCAATAATGTTGTTAAAACAATGTTTACCATCCCCCAAACCACCATAAATAGGTGGTATAAACCATTCCTAAATGGGTAGTTTATTATTCTTTTAACCACATTAAACTAATTTGTATAACCCTTTATCCTTTCAATTCAACAATCATGAGCTTTCTGGCTGAACTTTAGCTGAAACTTGCGGCCAATCCAAATGTGATGTTTCTCCTACAATTCACCCATCATTCGACATCACGACGTGAGGTCATCATCACAGTGTATACAAATGATATGATGATAATAACATAGTCATAACATAGTGCTAATGACATGTATTACTAAAATCCTATTTTGCTTAGATAATTGATGATAATTCTAGTTGTATAAAGGTTTCCAATCCAAGGGGGTACCCCACAAACATCCAAAACATTTGACAATCTTTCTATGAAACATATTGAAACCCATGGTTTTTGGGGATCCCTCCATTTTGAGAAATTGATAGTAACAATTCTTTAAAAAACAGAATAAGAAATAGATATGATATGAACTACAATTCTTGAAAAAGGTGCCCGCACTCTTCCAAAACTTTCCGGTGCCTGCGAATGTTCCCACGCTTTGGAATAGGGAGCCGTAGTGGTGATGCTGGTCCTGGCCACGGTGCTGCTCAGTGCTTTAACGACGTTGTTTTTGGTTTTAAGTATAGCAAGTTCAAAGTTGAAGGCGATTTAATGGGATTTAGTTAGCAAACTTGGTGTTTAACCACTAATTTAGATGGATTTAGTTTGCAACTATCACCACTTCAACTGGGTTTGATGGCAATTACAACTACAGCTGAATGGTGGTTATAAAGCAACAAACCTATAGTCGATGCGGGCTATCCGTTCTGTCATCCATCTAACACTTCTAAGGACGGTTGATGGTGATGGTTGAGGCTGGCGTGAGCAATTAGCAAGTAGCAACTAGCAATGGGTTAAACACAATAACCGTTTATAACACATGGTATCACCATGTATATCTGACCTCAAGTGGGGTTGAACATGGTTGAAGATGGTTGAAGATGGTTGAAGAAAAGCATGGATTTGCCACCCTGCATGTGAGGAATTAGATGGTCACAAGTCACTTGATCCCCATACCAAAAGGATGGGCCAGCGAAATCCGATAAACCACCAAGAGTGGATGGTTGAAACATGTTGAAACCCTAGAAATCATGGGATAATAATGGGATGTTTACCACCGTTTTCAACTGGTGCAGGATTTCTATGGATTTCGCAACCATCCACAGTATTTCTGATGGTGTTTTTCCAGCAACTTCTATGGTTTCTTCGCAAGCCACCCCCGAGGAGCACCAACCTGGTACTGGTGAAGCTGGTCTGGGTGGTGCTGCTTCCTCAGCTGATCTGCTGCAACATGTGGGCTGAGAATGGGCCCAGATACAACTTGCAACGTTTCCATGGGAAATGCTGATTAAGTCTGATTTTTCCTATAAAATTCCCATAAATTTCCCAGGAACCATTGAGGGAACAGCAAGAACAGCCATGAACCATTGGTTCATGGGTGTTCCCTCATAGAACCATCCCATGTTGGGTGCATTTCATAAGTCCGTGAATCTGGAATCATGGAACTTGTTTTGCATGAAACAACAACGTTTCGTTTGGATGACATTTGTTTCATGTTTCGGGGGATGGAATTGTGGGGTTATTTTGTTGTGCTCTTCGGTGAATCTTCCTTCGTTGGAGCTGAAGCTTCTCAAAGCGTCAAATAGCTACTGCTCATGCCGACTAGATGTCAACTAAGGGGCTTATATTATCAGTGGGATAACATCCTACAATCAATAGGGATAGGGACCCTAATTGAGTCATAAAAGGTACTACTTAAAAGATCAAGTATGAATATTTAAGGGCATTTAAATCTCCCCCATGTTCCAGCAAATTCAAAGGGTGAAAAAAAAACTCATCGAATCAAGCATCATCTGTGAATCATATCCCCATATATCTTTGAGAGTTAAAAGCTAGTTTTTTTTGGGGGGGATGGGTCTAAATCCGCTCGAATGGAATAACATCCCGACTTATAGATCTCAAAGAACATCTTACAGTTTTTTGGCGGCTTTCTATATGCTTATTGGGATATCTCAGCTTTATTGGGCTAAATCATTTCTCATGGTCAAGCGAGGTGCTGCTAGTGGTGCTCCCTGTAGAGCTGGTTCGACTCACCTGACTCGACGTTCAGCAAGGATGGGGCCCCCAGGCGATAACATTTTAAAGGCCGAAGCGAAAAGTGGCTGAATTCTATGGTTTATGGTAGATATAACTATAGTATACTATAGTTAATGGGGGTTTTGTTATGGTTTTATAAACCAACTGATAATTGGGGGCCCATCCTGTAGAATTGTTTATGGATAAACCTGGAAAGCATCAGGGAGAAACATATGGAAAATGATAGCACATATGGCCTTATGATGTAAAATAAAAACATCAAGAAAACATCTGATGTTATCATCAATTTGGATTTTGTCTGCATACATGGATCATTTCTGTCGATCAAATCACTTCAATGCGGCAACATCCCATTTGGTGCTTGTGCCTTCCCCACGGGTAAATCCAGATTTTGGAACCCATTGCATGTCACAATTTTTCAAGGTGCCCTTGGAGAGATGAGAAGGTACGTATTGGGACTAACAGGAATCAATATGAATTCCTCTTGTATGTACTGATTGCCTACTCGACTATTGGAATGGAAAACAACGTAAGGATTTGATGTTGATGGGATTGAAAAAAACTCGAATTTGATTTGTAACGATCCCACCACGTGTGAGAGATTGTGCGAGCTCCCATGGCGTATGCCACACATCTTCGAGAACAGTGGCATCAACCGGCTCTTGACGAGCCGGCCAAAGCTCGAGCCTTAGGCGTACTGCCCATAGAACTCGGCAAATCCCGACTTTGTAGCATGCCACCAGCGGTTTGCCTGTAGATTATCACATATTCGAAGCTTCGCCTTTTTGTGACTGGTGGCATGACTAACCGGCGCTAACCGGCTGACTTGCTCCCAGAAGATCTTCGAGGTCCAGCTGCAGGGAATCGGATGTGCTCCATATGGAGCCTCTAAATGAATAGATCCAGTGCTAAACCCGGGCTTTGTTTAGGGGGTTAATACTATATATGCGGGATGGATTAGTCAGAATCCCAAAATGTTTAAAACAACAGCCCCAATGCAATCGCAGCAAACCAGGCTTTGAACATGATCTGTGATAATCAGTGTTTCTACTCTGACATTCAAAGCTGTTCGGGTCTTACTTGAACTGACAATAACAAAGTTCACATTTATGAAGTCCTTTAGATTTCGATGCTGTCCAAAACAGGCGACATAAATACACACCTTATCCAATGCTTCGACCGGTTGGAAATATGGATCGGCAGCCCAATAGAACTGTGGAGCATCATCTTGCAAGACATCAACATGTCGGTGCACTGACTTATCTTTATACTTTATACATATCTTAGTCTATTGAAGGAACAAGACGCAATGACTCAGATGGCTGAATCCTGTTCATAAACCCAGTCATAAGGTATCTCAAACGCACAGATTCAAGATCAAATAGTTTCCCTAGGGGGTGTTAATGTAGTGCTATAGCAGGGAACTGATTGTTACATGGAATCATCCCCAAAAAATCTCCAAAAAATGAAACCAAGAATTTCCACAGAATTTCACCATTCCAGGTCACAAAGGATCCAAAAATGGTTCCTACATCAAAAAACCTAATTGACCAGGTCACTGTGGTAGCGGAAGTGCTGGTAATGCTGGTCCGAGTGGTGGTGGGGGCCTGGAGGCCACGTATTTTCGGAAGGGGATGGGTATCAGGAATCATAGCTACGATATTGGATCGGTAGTGAGACTCACTGGGATTCCCTAAAATACCGTGGCAGGGAAGGTGGTTAATGAAGCTGTAATAGTATCTAAACCTAAACTGATTTTGAGATACTTATCTTCGAACTTTGATACTGGAGATAATGGTCTAAACTTTGATATTGGAAACAGGTCCTATATAATCTAAAGAAGCAAAGGGTAAAGACTACAGTGACTACATCTATACATCTAAAAGGTGAAACATAGAATGACACTTATTTGGTTGTATATGGGGATGAACTTAATGTCTAAACCTTGTCATTCGGGCAAAATGGGGATGTTTACAGCCATCATGAGGATAGATAGAGATATGTAATGTAACCAGATGTAGTCATCAACAACAGGCTAATATCTAAATTTAATCATTTGGTTTGCTCAGAAATGCAGAATTTACCACTCAAAAAGGGCACATGTAACAGGAAATTAGGTTTTCAACCACTAAATAGAATGGGGTACCCAATTTTTGCACACGTCCACATACTCACAGCTATCCACCGAAAAGCATACATTAGAAAATAGGATTAGATTAAATAAACAGTAATATATCCCAAATGCTCCATATCTGGAATATTTACCTACATGACTAGGTCACTTAGGAGGTAAATGTTAGAGTAACAAAATATTCCATACATGGTGCCTTGTGATTGTGGGTCGATCGATCGATCTATTGCAGGTGTGCGAGTTCCACTTGAAGCTGTTGAAATAGCCAAAACAAACAAGAAATCAACGACCCATTCAGTTATAAGTCTTGTACCCCCGTTTCATCCATGGTTGACTTCCGATATTTTGCCCCTAAAACTCCACATGAGCTGCGTTCAAAACCCTCTGCTATTTCAGTTTACTCATTGCTTAAGAAGGATTGCTAGTTCATGGATTATGATAATCCCCTATATATAAAGGGTAGGTTAAAACTCTCGGAACAAATCATCAACCAACAGCGGTTTAGCAGCCACTGCTCATTCACATACGAAATATTGACAAAATATTCCTAGCGCCCCATAAAACCTGTGAAAGTCATTGCATCATTTCCCACTAAAGTATGTTAAAATGTGGCAGTGTGTCAAAACCTTGTACCCCTGGTGAACATCAAAATAGCTGGTAAATGGATGTTCATTCCCCTAAAAATGGTATTAATAGGTATTGATCCATACCCATGTCATGAAACCCAGTGTATTTTTTATGCCTCACAGAAAACTGCATCGCCTCATGGCGCAAACACATGTAGCCAGTCATCTGCTTGCTGCTGCGCACCAGGTCCACATGGATCTGAACGCCGGGAAGGAAAAAAGATGGGGGGAGCGTTGCAAGCATGGCATTTAGCATAGAATATGCTTATAACTTGTATAAATATATATAATAAATATATGTATATCATTTTATACCATATATACCTATGCCTTCCTGGTGCTCCTTTTTTTGGTTTTTGCCTGAAACAGCATTTATTTTGGTCGTTGCTGGAAAAAACGTTGCTGCCTCCCAAAAACGTTCTTGCTCAAAATTATCAAGAATAGCCAGGATGAAAGGAAACCAACAAATCTGTTGCAGGTGACAGTGATGCCACAGCTGATCAATTGGAAACAAAGTGGATTGACATGGTTTGGATGGGTTGTGGGCCCTCGAATTGCAACCTTTCGTACCATTTGACTGTGATTCGGACATTTAAAAAACAACCAAAAGCCAAAAGTATCCAAACCTGGGGTACGGGTAAAAACGCTTTTGTATCGGGAAGAAACGCTTTTGTCTCGGGAAGAAACGCCTTTGTATTGGTTAAAAGCGCTATCACCAAAATTGTTTTGCCACGAAGGCCCATCAACAAGCGTTAGTTTCAGCACAGAGCTGCTGTGGCTCAATGTTTGCTTGAAGAAAAGGTTTGGTGGAGACATCATTTATGTCCACCCTAAAATCGTGAGGGATTTGGATGTCCTTGCACCATGGGACAGTGCTCAAAACGAACAATGGATGTGGATGACAAAAATATTCGAACATGACAAAAAAGGTCCGAGAGCAGAATTGAAGATAAGTGGCGCAGAAAAGCAATTCTGACAGGAAAAGCAGAAATTAGTAACATGTGAGAAGCCCTAGGTATATATATATATTGTTGTACAATACACTTACTCTATGCAATCACATCATCGTGATAATATTGCTGGATCATTTTATTCTGTGGTGGACTGGTGGACTTTTTTCTTCATGTAATTGAGGCATATGCACGCGTAATGCCCAACTTTTGCTTGACAGAACAATTGAGGATCGTACGTAGTAGTCTGAGCGTCGGAAATCAGTAACAATTGCGCAGCTGTCGCTCTTTCGGCAAATGTGAGAATTCGAAAAAAAATGTCGTATATTCAGCTACATTTGGGTGATTACTATCGTTGCTTCTACAAGTTAATAAGCTTAAATTGCAATTGTTATCGACTCGTTGACGGTTTGTTCAGACTGCTGGCGGATATGGTACCATGTTGGCAACACCAAAGCAATCACATGAATATCTTTATAGTCATAGCCAATCAATACTAAATATAGTTCATCCAGTAAAGCTAATTGGGATAATTCATACTATTTGTCAGAGTTATAGTTAATAATAATGATGATAGATAGATAATATGTAAGGCCCTTTTCCCAATATTAGTACTAAACAAGGTTCATAGTTTTTTCCATATGTTCATTGTTAAAACAAAATACACTTCATTAATAGCATATGGATACAAAATTATGGGCTTAATGTGTTAGATATATAGTGGATATTCATGGATATTCACTCTTCAATCTAGTAGTCTAATCAATAGAGTTTCTTGGGAATTTACATTTCTGTCAGTGGGTCAAAAGCCATAATCCGAGTATGTCTGGGATGATCATGCAATTGATATCTGCATAATCTAGCTATTGGGATGATAGAGTATTCTTGGGATGATGATAAATGGGTGATATAATGATAGCTATATTTTTGGGATGATATCATAGATTCTATATCATGATATATCATATTTTTGGGATGGTATAGATGGGATGTTTTCCCATCATATGTCTGGTATTTTGGGGATGATCATATGTCATAGAGTTCACCAGCTATGTCTATGTTCACCAGCGACCAGCTCTCTGGCGCCTGGCAGACCTCCTCTTCATGGCTGTAACCTGGGGTGGGTTACATCATCTTGCGGATCAATTCTGTTGTGCTTGTCTGTTATTTTTTTTGGGGGGACTCAACATGTTAAATTGCTCAATAATCTTAATTAATGCAATATTCATGACCCATCATCTTTATTTAGGGTAGCGAACCATAGATGAAACTCGTGTCTTTTTTAGCGCTTGAAAGAGACAGTTTAGATCTTGGCCCGTTGATCATTCGAAGATTTACCGAAAATAGACATAGGGACTTTCCTATGGCAACGTTAGCCGGTGCATATTATGCCTTCTCCTACTTTGGAGCAGAAATCTTCAACGTTCGCTCTGAATAAATCCGTGTGCTTTTTTTTTGCAGGTCCACCAAAACCTGCTGGGAAAATCTGGTCAGGTGGTCTTGGCAAACTGCCGAACCCACCTTGCTGCGAACGCCAAATCCCGATGTTGTCCCCGGGACCCAGTGAATATATCGGGTGGAGGATCATTCCAAGTGGCTCATAATCATTGTGAGTTCACCCATTTTTGGATGGGATAACAATCAGTTCTTTTTACGAATTTCGATGATCCTTGAAGTAGATCCCCAATGTTTCCTGCTCATCTCCTCCATTTCACCGATGGAAGAACTCCGGCACCACCTGGGATGGTTGAAACTCTATATAGTGGGATGTTTACCACCGTTTTCAACTGGTGCAGGATTTCGCAGGCCCATCCACAGTATGGCACCCCTCTGGATGCCCGAGCTGATGCCCGCGCAGCCAGTGGTCTCTTCCGAGTGTTCGCATTTCTCCTGGCCAAAAGGGATCAGTTTCTGTGGGAAAGCCATGGTACAAGGGGAGGCCCTGTCAGTTTATCTTTGTTGGTTTATAAACTCATTATAAGTATATAGTATTATAATTATATAGTATATATATAGTATAAACATAATTGTATATAAGTTTATTGCAAGTATACAAATAAGTATAATTAAATAATGTATAATATAGTTAAACTCCTATAAACCCTAGTTAACCAAGTTGTAAGTCTCACCTCATACAGACGGCAAGTTTTTCACAGGGCTGCTCCCAACACCCCGATACGGCCCACCTATAGCTGCAGGGTCTCTATGACGAGTACACCCATTGAAGGTTGCTTAAGTTACGTAATAATAATACAGGGATTATACTGGGTAATAATATACACCACTTAAATGGTAATATGATATACTGTAACTGACAAGCATATGGTATCTGGCTGAATTACTTTTTTTGTCATCTTTCACCAACCTGAAATGCCACGCGCTCCTTGCAGCTCTGCAGGCTTTCGACCTGGTAAGCCGAACCAGGTCCGCTTACGTCCGCTTATACCAGATAAATAGACACATAGATAACCTTATGGTACAGAAAACCTGTGTAAAATGCACAGTAACCCGATGTATCTCCTGTAAAATATGATCTATGGCATCCTGGAAAATATGTTGGATCTTTCACGACCTTTATGCATGAAACATGAAAAACAATAAGTGGCAACAGTGATAGCACACTTTTGGGAACTAGTACTAGGATGTGGAATGTGGAAATGACTTGGATTATTAGAAGAAAAACATAATGCCACTCCAAGTGATTATTGCCACTAATTAGTGACACCATGATAGTGGCTAAAACAAACTTGGACTATAAATGGCAATCACTTGGACTATCAGTGACTAAAACAAACTAATTGCCACTCCATCCACCATGATTTCACAGGTGCTTTGATGGTATGGCGGCATGGATCCATGACGCCTGAGTCATGCAAAATACCCACGTTGGCGACATGCCGGCGCATCTATGATGTCCCCCAAACTCAAACAAAATACAAGGGAGCTATGATTGATCCAATCAAGATGCTCAACTGGTTCCTTAAAATTTACACAAAAGGTCTAGGGATGTCAAAAATTAAAGAATCATCATTGTTTAGCTGATGATTCATTTACAGTATGGTATATAGCAATCTGAAGAGTCGTCCCACTTCACCATCTCTGGTGATTAAGATCCTCATATTTGTCTCGCTGGTGGTTGACCTACCCCTTGAAAAATATGAAAGTCAGATTGGATCATCATCCCAACTATTGGGGACAATGAAAAAATGTTCCAAACCACCAACCAGTATTTGTTGGTTTACATTTCAAAGTTCAGGCTCTTCAATGATGAAGAATCCCCATATCTTTGCTGCCCGGTCTCCCAGCTATGCATAGCTACGCCACCACCCCTGCTGTGAAACCTGTCGGAAGATTACGAAGTCATTGTTGTCCTCGTCCGCATCAAAGCCGCCTGAGGCCCATGAAGACGCAGATCGATATGGATAAGCATGGGTTTCCTTAGGAATCTAACCTAGATCTATGGTGAATTTTCCATATCACTGGGCATGATATGTCTTTTCTATTGTGGTTGGGATTGGCTCCTTGGCTCTTCATGTTTATTGGGAATATGGATACCCATAGCTAATTAGTTCCCTCCCTTCACCACCGGATAGCAGAAATTAGGGTCTTAACATGTCTTAACTAAGGATGCTCTTTTAGGAAAACTGTTGCGAGGTCGGTGTGGCATATCATATATAGTATCATGTAGCAACTGGTTCAATAGGGGGATCTTCGATTTGTCAACCAACCAGTGGGAAAAGACGAGGGATTTGCATGGCTATCATTGGATACAGTAGCATCCCTTGGAAACATGTTGGGAAGAACTGAGTACTGGGTCCTGGGTATTAGTATGGCTTAAAATTAACATGTTTTTTGCGTGTGACCCCTCGTTCCAGGTATAATTGTATATATATATATATATCCGCCGACCCCGGCAGACGCAAGGGGGAGCGCGCCAGGGAATAAGACATTGCGACTACTACTATACTACTGCAGCTACAGTAGATAGAAACAGCAGCAGCAGCAGCAGCAGCA
>Ga0126342_10015717_pt1 | contig 13236 bp, 7 predicted proteins | sample Cyp1metagenome_FD_92528 | JGI IMG/M metagenome (GOLD analysis project Ga0126342, IMG submission 92528) | Coral microbial communities from Lord Howe Island, Old Settlement Bay, Australia - Cyphastrea 1 metagenome | ecosystem: Host-associated > Invertebrates > Cnidaria > Coral ...
CGACCTATCAAAAACAGGAGGTTTTGGCCGAAAAATGCCCCCCCCCCCAGGTAAACCTGTAACCTTTTACGAGTGCCATCCGGAAGATCACGCCCCAGCACCTTCGGTGCGGGCGGATTTTCAGACTGCCCCACAAATCAGATTGTTTTACCAACAGACATGTGAATTAAACTTGCCAAAAGTGGATATCAACATATGAGCACTACAGATCAATACCTATAAATAGCTACAAATAATATTTTAGAGGGATAAAGATCCATAAATCCCAGATACCCCCTGGTAAAATAGCTATGGAAGCCATGGCCCGTTGAAAAAAAGGTCCTTGATTTAGGGAACTTCAATCTGGTGCTTTTCCATAGCAAACTGTTAGACCAGAAGATATCTGGTTGGTGGTTTGGAACAGCCATTTTATGACTTTCCATTCAGTTGGGAATGTCATCATCCCAACTGACTCCATCATTTTTCAGAGGGGTAGGTTGAAACCACCAACCAGAGGATACATTTTGATGTTGAAACCACTTCGATCACCCCATTGTCATCGCAACTGGTCACCTGCCGGTGCCGGTCATTCAACACGTGGAAAACCCAGGACAAATCCTGGAGTTTCGCAACATTTTCCGCTGGACAGCCATATGAGGACACCTCTTAGTAGTGGTTAATAATGGTTAATTAATCATGGTTAATACCAGATATAATGGGATATACCTTTGGATATAATATGGTATACCCTCTGGTAAGCTAACCTAGCTATTGAAAGTGGCCCGTAGAAATAGTTGATTTACCCATAAAAATAACATGGTGATTTTCCAGTTCGCTGTAACAAATTACGAGAGGGTGTATTTTGTCCAACGATATCCCCCCAAACATCATCAAATCCTAGCTGTTGTTGGTTAAATTTCACTTTTTTTTCCAACTATATTCCCATTCAATATGAATCATGAATTAAATCCCCATCCCAGTTGACCTGTTGTGTTGTTGGTTAAATTCCCCATCGTTAAACATCATCAATTCCTACTTAAAAGTTGGTTAAGTTCCCATGTTACCAGTGTTTATTCACCAGTTCTGGTGATTCTGTTGTGTTGTTGGTCAATTTTTCTATTCCAACTATATATCCCCATCATATTCCCATCATATTCCCAGCGCTGGTTGGTGGTTTGGAACATTTGGATTATTTTTCCATTCAGTTGGGAATGTCATCATCCCAACTGACTTTCATATTTTTCAGAGGGGTTGCTCAACCACCAATCAGATCATTGTCCCACTAAATCCACCAAAAAAATCCAAATATCACCACATCTAAGTCATTATACATCACTATACCCATATCAATACCCATAGATATTCCAACTAGATATTCCAACTATATATTCCCATCATATTCCCATCATATTCCCATCATATTCCCAGTTGACCAGTCGTTTTTTTTGGGGATCTCAGGTGTGCCGACAGCCAAGCCTTTGCGCCGCAGTTCCGTCGTGCGGCGGAGCTGGTGGAGCTTCGTGAGCCGACACTTGGAGCGATGGGATATATGTATCATGGGATATATGTGTGTATATATATATTATGTGTATATATATATATGATTATTTTAATGTATGTATGTATATATATATATATGATTATGATTATGATTATGATTATGATTATGTATATGTATATGATTATGATTATGTATATATATATGATTATGTATATGTATATATATATATATATATACATATATGTATGATATAAGACCAACAACCATTGGGTTTCAACTTGTTCGCCCCAACAGAACTGGATTTCGAGCAGCCAAGAAGGAGCCATGGGGTGGATCTACCAAAAATATGGAGTTAACCAACAACTGTTGTGTGTCAATCACCCCAAAGTTGGCAAAAAACCGCCAGAAACTCATGAAAAAAATGACAAATCAACCAGCAATTGACACAGAAAAATGCACGAAATCACGACAGGCTGAGATTGAAATTGGGTTTGAACTAACCACAGGAAGGGGCCTGCTACTTGTAAGTTGGTTTTTTCTGCCCATCTAACTATAGTTGTATCCTTTATAAACCCAACCATTAACCTACTTACTTGCGTCAGCTTAGCTAACGAACCGGGGTCCCAGCACGCGGAGTCAACAGAAATTGGGATTTCATCAACCGAGGATTGAGGCGACCGTTGGGGTTATGAAAAACCAACAGCCATTGCAAAGTGGACCCGCGAACGATAGCTATGTTCGTCTATAACTACAATAACTTATGGTTTATGATAATTTAAAGATATGTTCAATCATAGTTATTGTTTATAAACCATAGCTAGTTATTAAACTATAGTTATCATAACTATTGAATACTATAACTATAGTTCGTGGCGTTTATAAACCAACGTTTACATCACTGGCGGGCCCAAATTGTGAGTCAAAGGAGGACACTCGGACATTTCGGCTCTCCCATTTTCAGACCCACGGCATCTTAAGTTGGTTAGATATCCCATTATCTATTACTACAATAATACACACACACATATATATATATATATACACATACGTATATATATATATACACATACATGTATATATATATACACATACGTATGTATATATATATATATATACATACATGTGTATATATATATATATTTGATATTTACGTATATATATATATCCCATAAAGGAAAACTCCCCGCATATGACTACTGGAAAATATGGGGCTATCGCCATCATCGTTCTGCCGACCCAAGGACGGTCAAGCATCGGCCCTCAGCGCCTGGCGGGCGTTGCGATGATGGGTACCCTCTGGTTATTTGTTCCATAACTATGTTTTATAAATGCTGATATACCTAATCTAAAAACTATGGTTTATAAATTATAGATCAATCCACTATATACCCCCTGGTAAAAAAAATATAGAGCCTGAAATCCCTAGTTTCGCTGATTTACCGGTTGATTCAACGAGGATTTTGTTTTTTAGCTGCCAGGTGAAAATGGCGCATAGAATATGAACACCTCGTCAAAATGGTGATTCTCCAGTTTGAAAAAACTTTGAAAATGACCAGAGCTAGTGACTTTCGACCATTTTCTGATGTTTTCATATATTTTCTACACTTCACCTTGGGAGCCTTATGAGGTTTGCGAAGTTCAACCACGGAGACAAGGCGCCGGAAGGTAAATAAAGTTGAAGCCAAGATGGGAGCCAAGCGGGAGCCACGAAGCAGTAGAAAGTTCATGCAAGGCAATATGTCCCTCACCCGCTCATTCTCTCTCTCTCTCTCACTATATCCATCTATCTGTATGTCTATCTATCGATTGTCTATCTTATCTGATCTGATCTGCCTAATCTATCTAGTCTATCTAATATTTCTAATTTATCTAATCTACATATCCAATCTTTCTAATCTTTCTAATATATATATATATATCCAATCTTTCTAATCTTTCTAATATATCTAATCTTTCTAATATATCTAATCTATCTAATCTAGCCTTTCAATCTATCGATCTATCGATCTATCTATTTCTTATCTTTATTTGCATATATATATATATATTATATTATTATAAATATTTTGTTATCTACAAATTAAGAAAGGTATCTACATACAGACAGCAAAGACGTCAAAAATAAATATGTATATACAAACCGCATAGAAACAATGGTTGTTGGGGCATGATTCCTTCCCCCGAATGACATAGAGCACCCTCTCACAATACGATTTTCATGCACAGGGGTTCCCAAATTTTGGGTTTTGTGATGATCGGGCTTTGCGAGAGTATATTCATGAATCTAGATTTGAAGCATATTATAACATATCAGGTATCATATCATATCCAACCTCTAGCAGGTAAACTCACCATTTGTTTTGTTTAAACCTCCAATTCACATCACATAGGATTCTAACCGCTAAGGGATGGGATCCACCTTTTTTGGTCGATTTTGGTGTCAATTTTTTTCATCCAATAATGTCATCATGAATATTAAACTCCCCCAATAAAAATAGGATTGGTTTGGCACTTCCGTTTTTTTTGGGTTGGTTACAATTGGATTCTTAGTTGTGGTAATTTTGAATCAATAGGAGAACAGGATGGTGAAACAATGGGTTCAACCCCCTATTAATAAAAATAGAATGGTACCTGGAGGTTTTTCATTAGGGTCCCATCCCACAGGTTTTCATTGGAATATTAGGGGAAAACTTCGAAATCCAGTTTTTGGCAATATTTTAAATTGATTTTAACAAGGAATTTAATCAAAATTGAAATCGAGTTTTTGTTTTTATTATTAGGGTTTTCATTGGAAGATTAGGGGAAAACTTCGAAATTTAGTTTTTTTTACCATATTTTATGTAGATTTTAATAAGGAATTTAATCAAATTTGAACTGAAGTTTATTTATTTTTGTTAGTAAGGTTTTCATTGGAATATTAGGGGAAAGCTGCGAAATCCAGTTTTTGGCAATATAATATTTATATATATATATAGATTTTTACAAGGGATTTAATCACATTCGAAGTCGAGTTTTTTATTTTTATTATTAGGGTTTTCATTGGAATATTAGGGGCACCCTTTTTTCAAAATGCCCCGTAATAAAAATCGATGACCGTGTTTAGCATTGGCGGGGGCCCATCTATGTGTTGTAGGCGCGTTCCTGGCCATCGCCAGGCCAATGCGGAAAGTGATCTATGCGAAGCAGAAAGGCGCTTTTTTAGAAGTTTCGTCTGAAATCTTGGAAGATCTTGGAGGTGAGAATCTCATCACTGTAGAAACTTGACAAGGTCTACCAGGGTCTACCATTAAAGAATAGACTCATTTGGTATGTTCATGGAATATTGATGGAATATGAGTAGTGGAATATTTTTATGGAATATGAATGGAACATACCATTAGCATTGTTGGCGTGACAGATGACCCGCGCACAGACGAAGCTGAAGCACTCACATCCTTGAAGGTTTTGCTGGCTGCCCATGTAGCGTTTGCAGCTCACACCATTGAGATTTGCAGATGATTTATCAACTCTTTACCAAACCCACTTTTTCATCCAGCATGCTGGCACCGTCTGAGTTGTGATTCTTGTGATCTTCGACTGAGAGTTCAGTTTCTGACATCCGAAGCATGGCCGTTCCACGACGAAGCAGCTTGGTGCTGAAGGTGCTGCTGATTGCCACTGGGACTTAAGGCGACATGTCACACACTTCATGATTCATGCGTGGGTGCAGGCGAACAGAGTCGGTATAATTTGTGTGTGATTGCAGAGTAGGCGTGATGTCAAAAGATGTACTGTGATGTACTGTGAAACGCAGTGTTGATGACGAACAAGTGGGAGATGGCTCTAGGAGAGCACAGGTTTGAAAGAGCCCTTGTTATCCTTGTTGTTGTTTTGGCATTTGATAGGCCCGACAGGAACTGATGATAGAGTAGATTGTTTACACATAGGAAGCTGATCATTCTGAGCTCTCAGCTCGTGTTCATTCGGGACGTCACTGACATGATTGGAATTGGATCGGGGTAGCTGTCTCCATGGCCCAACTTTTCAAGTTGCTGAAATACTTAGATGACCTAATTTATCCACAAAATTTCGGGATAGGTACCCCCCTTCAAAAATATGTTTTTGCATTTACCACATCAAAAACATCTACAAAGAAAATTCAACATACACCATTTCCAGAGTCAACAAAATCAAGGGATTTTTTCGCTGCTTCAATGGTGGGGTCCCGACCTCACCAGCTCACAAAATCTCGGGGATATGCCAATAGGTCGCCTTTGTCGCCGCAAATTTGGCCTTTGTGGGGCCTGCCAGAGGCACGGTGCTTGGAATTGGATGTTTGACGTTTGCAAAGTCTGCAGGGGAATGGACCCCGCAAAGTGACCGCAAAGTACAATTTTGTGCAAAGTGGATGTTTGACAACAAACTAACTGAGAAGTGTTACCCTCTGGTAAACATACACAAAACTATGGAAAATCACAATTTTCAATCGATAAATCCACTATAAATGGCAATTTTCAATAGCTATGTTAAATTACCAGAGGGTAGAATATGTAAGAATCAACATTACGTTGAATGGTGTTTTGAAAAAATGAGCGTCGTCGTATTCAGCATGGTCTACCGGGTAGAGATGGCTGATGCGAACGGTGGGTCACCGTTTACCAGAAACACCTTGGTCTGGTCTTCACAGTGGATTTGGGTCTGTCTGAAGATGAGAATAGCATATATCCATAGAATGTCCCTTTAGATATATGCTATTAAAATATATTAAAAATATCCATAATATATTTTAGATATATCCATTTTAATATCCATTAAAATATATTAAAATCCATTCAGCAGGGAGGGAGGATGATGCTTTTACATCACTTGTTCATGGCGTGGAAACCCACCCATGTTTTCCGCTCCAGTCATCGGCCACACAAACAAACACATTGGATGTGTTCATGGACGTGGAAATCCACCATGTTTACATTACATTGTTCGTTTTGAAATGGGTACCCTCTGGTAAACTAACATAACTATGGAAAATCACCATTTTTCATAGGAAAACTCACTATAAATGGTGATTTTCCATAGCTATGTTAGTTTACCAGAGGGTAAATCATCTACAACCATTCTAAATCATCTAAATGTTTTTATCATCTCCAGAAATCAGACGATGACTGGCCTGTTTGCTTTGATTGAATAAGCTATAAACATCATTCTGGATGAAGTAAAAGTACAATGACCTCACTGTGACGTCGTTGGAATGATGGGAATTGGATTGGGGTAACTATCCCAAAATTGCCTCATTTGGTTTGTGAAGCATGATCATTTATCCAGATTATTCACCACATTATAACCATTATCAATCAGTATTAAACACTATACTATACAACCATTATGAATCCATCATGAATCATGAACAATGATTTTGCGATAAATCTCCGATGGTATCCAAACCCACAACGGAAATTCGACGGCTGTCATGAGGCGGGCAGCGGCAACTGGCACCCCTCCGAGCGGTGCCTGGGTTTTCTAGATATTTTTCAAAACTATTTTAACTAACTAATTAACTATCACTATCACTATGTTTTTTTAATTACTATTTTTTAGTATTGCTACTGCTACTGCTACTGCTACTGCTACTACTACTACTACTACTACTACTGCTACTTGGTTCCAGAAGCAAATCGTGGTTACCTCAGAGATGGTAACCTGGTAACTGAAGCGGTTACCTGTCTCACAGGGACATGGGTGAGTTGGGATATGTGAATATATATATATATATACAATATACATAAGTATGTATATATATATATTATATATGAATAAGTATGTGTATATATATACATGTACACATTTTCACATAGATTTATTCGTGTACGCATATGTATGTGTATGATTCAGTGCCATAGCTAAGAGTAGCTCGGTGACCGAGGGCGCCGAGGCGATCTGGAGGAGTTTCGGAGCCACCGGAGGGTCAAAAAAAAGGTACCCGGCTGGTTATTTCATAGGGTAAATCACCATTAAACTGTGCTGATTTGTGCTAAACTATGTCAAACTGAACAAACAAATATTATATCATCTGGTTATGACTAACAGTTTGCCATGGAAAATCACCATTTTTAATAGGTAAACCATCTATAAATGAACCATTGTCCATGGCTATGTTAAATAACCAGAGGGTAAATATGAATGGAAATCAATTTTATGTAAATGAAAAACGGGAAAAATATGGAGGGCAAAATCGACATGAGATTTTTAGAAGCACTCTGAAAGTCGCTTGACTCCTCGATGTTCTATTGAACATTTATCCAATTTCTCAGTTATCAACCATTTTTGTGGGCTAAATCACCACTGTTAATAGTCAAATACCAATTTTAAACCAATATCCCACATGATCTCCGTGAAATGACTAATTCACTATCTTCACTATCTTCACTATCGGTGAAATCGACTAATAAAATTGGTGGTTAAAGCAGTGGGTACCTTACTTTGGTGATCTGAGGCAGAAACTAAAGCAGAACAGGCCGTGGAAGAGGCGAAAGAAGAGAATGTCCTGGACGTGCCTTGTTCAGATCAGTGGGGACCAACATGTTCATGCGATGGGTATGGTACAAACCAACAATAATAGATGAAGAATGGCTTAAGTTACCAATGGTTAACAATGGGTATATAGACTTATAGATTATGGTGAATAATATCTTGATCATGGTTAATGATGATTAATAGAAGGTATATGGAGGTTTCCTACTAAGTCATGGGGTATCTCCAGTTTTCCAGTCGTCATGGATGACGAGTGCGGGAATGACTAACTGCAGATACAACCAAGCTCCTGACATAGAAGGGAACCTTCGTAGCCTGCCGTTGATGATGTGTTTTTTTATTTATTCAATAAGAGCTGTATCTCCGTACGTATATCTGTATTTAAAAAGTTGAGTTTAATGGATTTTGGATGATACCGGGGAACTTTTGCAGGAACTGGGTTTTAATCATCGAATAGACGCCGTTCCTGTAGAGTTTCATACATTCGCAGGAACTTTGGGATGATTGCAGTACTATCATCATTTCATACTTCCAACTTTTATTATTGGCATGAATTCATCATCACTTCAATGGGAATTTCTAGGATCCTAAATTGGAGGTAAAAAACCATATATGTTTGGCCTAAATTTCAGGGAATCTCCCCAGGAATTTTATGGTCCCTTATATATGGTACAGTACAAATTCCCATTGATCACTCTCATCAGTTCCAAGACTTTGCCTCGGGCGCCAGTTTTATCATTGCCCAGCAGCTCGTCCTGAAAACGGGCGGCTTCGCCCATTTTACGCCATGATGGCCTTTAGGGTGGGGTGCTGGCTGCTGGCATGTGCAAGAAACTTGTAAAGCCCCAAGGATATTACGTATGTGTAAATACATATATATATATATATATATTACACACCATAATAATCCATATTATAGTTTGATATGATATAAAGTAATACGCACACACACACACACTTTCTGTAGGCAGTACCTGCGCTCCAAAGTGGACACAGATCTTCAGTATGGGAATCCCCAGTCCTGGACGCATGCGCTTCGCCAAGGATTGGTTCTCAACGGACCCAACCAGTGGGGGCATCACTTGGCTCTGGATCCTTGTTCCAGGAGCGATTTTGTTCTATGCTCCTGGGCTCCATTCTGGGATCTATCCCATGACGGATCCGGCTGGTGCTGGTAGAAAAATGCTAACATGACTGGGGTATATTGATGGGATCCATGGCACACCATAGAAAAAGCAGCACCGTTAGGATCCGTCATGGGTATGGATTTTCAATGATTTTCATCCCCATGGTATGATAGGTTTGATCCATCCTTTCGGCCTAGCTAAGATTCCCCCAACCAGAACACAGCTGTACGGCTAAGATTCCGACAAAATCGCGGTTCTTGGTGGACATTATTGGTCTTAAAGAAAGCACCACTTTGGAAGGAGGGCTATTTTTTTTTGTTTTTCCATTTGTTTTTTTTTGATTTCTCGCTTTCAGCTTTTCTGCTTTTCTGCTTTTCCCTGCCTCTTTGTTTCTTCGCTTTTCTCTGCTTTTCTGCCTTGTTTTTCTCCATAAATAAAACCTAAGACACATAATATAAAAATATAAACAAACCCAAAACCAGCCCTAAATCAACCCTAAATAAACCCTAAATCAACCACCCAAGGAACTAAAGTACACTAACTCTAAGTGAACCCTAATCATACCCCAAATAGAGCTGAAACTATCCTAAACCAACCAACCCTAAATAGATCTTAAACCACGCCTAAATAAGCCCTAAAACAACCCCAAACAAACCTTAAACCAACCTTAAACAAACCCTAAACTAACCCTAAATAATCCCTAAACCAACACTAAATAGATTGTAAACCAAGCCTAAATAGATCCTAAACCAAGCCTAAATCAACACTAAATAGATCTTAAACCATCCCTAAACCCCAAGCAGATCTTAAACCAACCCTCAGTAAGCCCTAAACCAACCCTAAAAAACCATTAAAAAAACCTACTACATAAACCCTAACTCTAAACTCTAAAACAGACCCTTAAAACCACCTAAAAGAAGGCAACCGCTTGATTCGCCGCCCTTGTAAGGGTGACAAATTTGAAATTGAGATTTTCGAGGCTAAGAGACAAAAAGCTGGTAGTTGTGGGACTCGTTCAAAATGTTTCGATTGGCAGGCGTGTGACTCAAGTTCAAAAAATTGTGTTTCGCCTGCTCCGTGAGTCAATTTTGATCTTCGAGTGCAAAAAAAAATTAGGAATTCATGATTTCCATGTTTCGAGTGCAATCCGTCACTGGCTCATCCATTTCTTTTTTTCTCACGTCTCGAAGCATCAAGAACGGCAACAAGTCCCGTGGACCCTGTCTCAAAGTCGTCAAGAACGTTATCAGTCCCCCCCCACCCCCAACATGTCAACAACGGCAACAAGTTCCGTGGACCCTGTCTTAAAGTCGTCAAGAACGTTGTCAGCCCCCCCCACCCCCCTGTTGAGCATAAGCGAGCATGTGCAATATGTCAACAACAGCAGATCAGCCACATGCCAAAAACAAAAACCCTTCCAAGGGCGGCGTATCAGCCGCATGCCTAAAACAACCCTTCAAATTCTAAACCAATCCTAAAACCATAAAGATGAACCTCAGTTGCAAACTACCATGTTACATGAACGGTTTGAGCACCAAAATGCTGCAAACACCATGGGAAATGAAAGGTTCGAATTCAAACATGTTGCAAATACCGTTGAAATGGCAGCTTCCAGCTCCAAATGCTGCTTAAATCGCATGGAAAACGGACAGAACTGGAAATTCTTTGGAAAAACATTTGTTTTCCCAAAAGAATTCCGGAAACTTTTTGGGGATTCAGCTGAGTCGGGGCTGTTATCCCATGACATATCCACACAACATGGTTTCAAAACCCCTCCCATTTTTACTGGTGTTTGATCCCCCACTTTTATCTCTCACCGTCCAGGTCTATCTCGATTTGGTCTATGGTGAGAGATGTATTAGCTCCTACCTCAATGTGACCCTTGGCGTGCAATGTGTGGCGAGACCTGGGAATTTTGGAACTCAAAAGCCAAACGTTGGGGATGGTTCTTGAAGAAAAATGATGACAACTTGTGGTGCTGGGCTTTCTCCCTGTTTTTTACTGTAAATCAACGTTACATGTGGATTTTAATAGTTTAACATCTCAAAATTAGAAGGGGGTCATCATTTATTTAATAGGATTTCGGGTGATATTGGTCTCAAGTTTGATGGCCAGCAATTATCGCCCAAGCCTATAGGTGTATTTTTTTCCCAATTCATCAGGGTGGAATGCCTAGCAGCCTAGCAATGACTACGACTAGAAGCTAATGGGTACGGTATGGTGTACCCAGAAAGATGTATCGTAACTTCTGTTATATGATATGAATTGATGATACCCTCTGGTAAACTAACATAACTATGGAAAATCACCATTTTTAATGGGTAAATCAACTATTTCTATGGCCATTTTCCAGTTCGCAAACTGTTTGTTTGCCAGAGGGTAATTCTACAATTCTTTCATGATGGCTTTATGTATGATGTCTACAACACGACCAAAAATGCCCAAAAGATGCCGCGGAACCAGGAGCGGGGAGTTTTGCTACCGTGAGCAGCTGCCAACAGCTTTTGAGAAACTGGCGACCAAAGTCAGTGCGAATGGAGCGTGAACTCCTGTCAGAGACTCTTAAAACCTACCTACCTTTTTGATGTTTCGTGTGGCCATGATAGCTAGTTGTTGACTATGAACATCTATGAAAACTAGAGGAATTATCATGAAATACTTGAAACATTATGGTAGATAGTTATTATAAACTATCATTATTTATGGTTAAACATCTATTAACTGTATGGTTCATAGATGTTTATGGTGGATTTCTTTCACCAACCAGGTATACTGGAATGGTTTCACTAACCGCCCCTTCCTGCCACCCAGCTTGGAGGATTCAGTGGCCGACACAGCTGTTGGTTGATGAATAGTTTGGAGGTTATGCTGTATAATGTATAGTTATACTATGTTATACTATGTTATACTAATGTTATACTATGTTATACTACGTTATACTATGTTATACTATGTTATACTATGTTATACTATGTTTTACTATGTTATACTACGTTATACTATGTTATACTATGTTATACTATGTTATACTATGTTATACTGTATACTACCCAATCATGTTTGGGATTTTCATACTCCGTACATGGGAATCTGCAGCATCTGAAAAGCCAGCTCCGAGTCGCCGTTCCGAGTCGCATCAGATTGGACAGGAGTTTCTACATGAGAGGCTCAAACGTAGGAGGCTTTCAAGTGACGAGTTGCAGATGGAAAGAAGAGATTCCATTGATTAGGTGCTGTTGCCGTCCATGAATCAACGATAGTCAACGTGTTTCCATGACAACTAGCAGATAGGCCCCTATATCATGACCTTGCTGGGTTTCTGATGGTTTCTGTCTCCCCTTCCCTTTAAAGATAAGACTAGGCAGTTGGTGGATTTGGGAGGTCATACATTTCACAGTAACTATGCAATGTGATGCAATAGGCAATGTATGTAAGCATATATACATATACACTACTATATATATATGATATTAATATGGCTTGTCAACTCTCGTAAATAAGGTGGCGGGTGTCTTATTCAAGGTCTGTCCCCGGAAATAAGGTGCATGCAGTATGCAAAAAGCATCAAATCGAATTCGGGGGATCCTTGGATGCCTCGAGACACGGCCCAAATTTCGTCTTGTTTTTTCCATTGGTTTTACGCTGATATGTTCGTCATTTTTTCTTAGTCTTTGGTTGTGTAAATGTATGGTGTTTAAATCTATTTTTCCAGTACTTTCTTCTTTTGCAGACGGAAGGCTTGCCAGCTGCTCAAAAAGATTGTTTTTTCATGAATGTTTAAACGAGGCCCGCCACAGGCGCCACTTTTGAGCATTTGGATTGTCGCTCAAAAAAGCAATGATTCCATCAATCTGAAAGCAATTTAAACATAGACACTGCAAATATGTATTGTTTTTATATTATGTTTTTACTTTTTTTGATATTATTGTTATTACTATGTCTTATTTGCTTTTTTTTTTAAAAAAAAATCTATTTGTTATTAGTAATAATTTGGCTTGATTCAAAACATATGAATTCAAATATGGTGCCTCACCAGCTGCGGGGTGCGCAGCGCGAGCGCGCGAGCATTTAACACGTGCGCGCGCGAGGTGCGCGAGCAACGACAGGCGCGCGCGCGAGACG
>Ga0126342_10015718_pt1 | contig 13236 bp, 10 predicted proteins | sample Cyp1metagenome_FD_92528 | JGI IMG/M metagenome (GOLD analysis project Ga0126342, IMG submission 92528) | Coral microbial communities from Lord Howe Island, Old Settlement Bay, Australia - Cyphastrea 1 metagenome | ecosystem: Host-associated > Invertebrates > Cnidaria > Coral ...
AAGATCAGATACATTTTTTTCATACCTTCCGAGGAAAACAGAATTATAGAACAACAGGGTACGGTAAATAACCGTACCTTCGTCCTCCTCAACTTCCGTTCTATAATTCCGGCACTGACCATAAGCCTTGCGTAAGCAGTTGCGCAAGAAACATGATACGACATAGGGAGTTACTCAAGGTTTTCAGATCCGCTCAGATGTCAGATAGAATGTCAGCTAGAAGGTCAATATATAATACGTCAGATAGAGTTCCAGATGGCACGTCTGGCAGGTCAGAATATATTTCAGCCAAACAGAACGCCAGATAGAATGCCAGATGGAATGTCAAATGTCTCTCCTAAATAAATAGGTAAATAAGTAAATAAGTGTAAATATATATATATATATGTATGTATAAATGTATATGTATATATATATATCTGTGCGTGTCACAAAAAATCCCGGATAGAATGTCAGAATATGCGTGAGACAGAAAAGCAGTTGGTGGGGATCATTCGAAGAAAGTAAGTATCACATCTGTGTTATTCTTGGGTTTTGCCACTAAGTCTAAATGACACATGATGGTCCCTTTATCTATTCATATTTCCCTTGAAAAACAAGAGTCTGATCCTTGCGAGGAGGGCTCAGGCATAGAAGCTTGGGAGATCCTGGATGTTGCCCGGCCGGGGCTTTGGTGGAAAGGATGGGTACAACTGGAAGGGATTTTTTGTATTTGGATATATCCGCTATATGTATGTAAGGGAGAGAGATATATATATATATATATGTGATATATGATATATACAGCTTAATATATATATACACATGATTTTTGTCTTTGTATAAATGTAAGCCATCGGACTTGCAAGCCCCAAAATGTTGAATATATCCAGAGTTCGTTCACTGGAACTGCGCCCCTGAGATTCGGGATCCCTGCCCTTAGTTTCAACTTGTCTCAAGTCGAGGCTTTGGTCCAACAAAAGGTGGATGTCAGCAACTGGAAGCTTCCAGAAGCAGCTGTGCTGGGTTCTACCTTGGTAGCTTGGACGCCAGGTCCAGGTTATAGGACATGGCCCACGTGTATCGTTCCAAAGTACCAACCTCCAAAATTGGATGGTTTGAGAACAATGATCCCTTGAACATTAGATTCTTCGAACAAGTCCATACTATCTTTGATCAATTTGAGATGATCCCAGCTACATTTTGGGGGGTGCTCGGGCTCCGAAACACAACTGGCATCCGAGGGACGGCATGGACTGGAGAAGCATTCCCAACTGGCAGAGGCATTGCTGAAGAATGTCTTGCCACAGATTTCGCAGGAGCCCGGACTTGAAAGCTGCGAAATCCTTTGCCGCCCTGGCCTCTTTGATTCGATCCCTATATAAGCACTTGTCGGTCCAAACGGATCGGACAAAAAATATCCAGAAATCCATCATGGGCAAATCTTGATATTTTTGGGTGCCGTGGGTGAGGACCCTGTTGTTGTGTCTGACCGTTATGGGGAATAAAGTCCGCTTCCGCAACTTCTCCGGATTGCGCAACTAGGATTGCGAAACTTGGCTTGCGCAACTTCCAGGATTGCGCAACTCTGCTTGCGCAACTGCTTTGGACAGATTGCGCAACTCCCAGGATTGTGCAACTCTGCAACTACACTTCCTCCAAACAATTCCAGCGCCCACAGAACTTGAAAATGACATGTGCCGTCTACAAGAGCAAGACGTTATCAAAATTCCAACCCGCATGGAACTTCAAACTGACTTGGGGTGTCCACAAGGTTAAGATTATATCAAAATTCCAACCCCCATGGAACTTCAAACTGACTTGGATTGTCCACAAGGTTATAAGACGATATCAAAATTCCCACCCATCTGAGCCCAGAGTTTCACAATCCGCCTTTAAAATTCCACAATCTTATACTTTATGTTTCACAATACAAGTTTCACAATCCGTGCGGCAAGTTTCACAATCCGATTGGCAATTTGCAGAATCCGTCTGGGAAGTTTCACGATCCGACCGGGAAGTTTCACAATCCGACGCTGATGATTTTGGGTTCATAGGATTCTGATGTGGAGCTCAACTTGCTGTGTATCTCGGGGGCATTCAGCCTGCACAAGCCCACTGACGACATGGCACAGACACTTGTCATTTTTCAGGTGTTGAGCTGGCAGAGCACCCAGTATCATCCGAATGTATACTGACATCGCCAATAATATCCATGCCTGATCCCGAATCCCAATCATTTATTCAGGTTTTTGTTACGGCCATCAAGGCCCAAATTTCCACTTGAAGAGGGACCATCCCCATTGAGGGTAGCCACTCCTTTGTCGCCCTCGTGGTCGGAGAATAGGTTTGTTTCGAGGTATGACTTCTGGCGCCGTAGTGATTTTCCACATTTTTCCGTTATTTTTGTTGCAGTACCATGATGGGGTTGTCAATGTCCCAATCAGCGTGGATTTTATTGCCAATTTTTGCCATTTGATCCTAAGTTTTGATTCATTCGTTGCAGGTGACATGTGAGCACCTCGATTGAGTACGACCCATCCAACTTTTTCGACCAAAGCACATGCCGCAGCAGCCCGCTGTTCCAAGGAAGGCTCTTTCCGGGCTGACCCTACTGGGCAGCGTCTCCTCTGCACGGGATGCGTTGCAAATCCTTTCGTTGATGCTGCAACTCTGGCGGCACTGGCCGCAGAAACTCGTGGCTTGGCCTGTTGAGAATTCTGCGGCTGGGATTGAATCAAAGAAACTGGTGGGTTCTGAAGGTGTTTGGAGGCAGAAATTTGAGCCAAGTGGCTTACTTTAGCAAGAAATTGCAATGGGGTCTGAACAGTCTTCAAAAGCCATTGCATAGAGTATTCATGTGACTTCACGGAAAGGTTGCAGACGCCAGTGGTTAATAGTCAATATTCTCAATGCGAACAAACGTATGCCGACTATGGCAACAATGTCGAATATGGAAAGTAAATTTCACCAAATTCAGGCCAATGTTGTCTTCAATGGACGCTTTTTGTAAAACATCGCCCCGTGTTAGGCCCAAATTATAAAATAACTGCAACTGCAACTTAGCATACTTAGGACATCTTGGGACTAACTTGTACCCGAGCACGCCTTATTCGCGCGATGTTGGGCCCACCGTGGACCTAAGTTCAGCCCAGGTAGTGACCGCCATGGTGCGAAATTACCCCCTCAAATGTCCACATGATCCTATTTGCTAAGTTTTTGGATGTTTTTGGAAAACATGCAACAAGACACGTTTCTTCCTTAAAAAGACGAGTCGGTCTGAGAGGAAAAGATGGCCCTAGCTAAAGTTTGAATATGTTTCAAAGCTCATAGACTATTGCAGGAATTGTTTTTCCATCTCGGAGGTTCAATCTCAGCGGCGAGACTGAATGCAATTTGAATGAGTTGGATAATCACCAGGAGCAACCATAAAATTGGGCAGGATTGATTGGATGAATTTTGGACAATTCTGGTGTAGGGATTTGTCAGTCCTATGGTGACATAATTGACATAATGTGACATCATTTGGCCCTAATTGCTCTACGGGAAATCTTGATGGAATTGGAAAACCCATTTTTCCAGTGATTTTCAGCTGAATTTCCTCAAGGTATTTGAGGGGTTGTTGCAGTTGGGCAAAATTGTTGGCTTGATAGGATATTGTCATGGCTTGGTCATTGCACTTTCATTCGTCATGCTTTGTTTATGCCTACAGCTGGATGATTTTAAAGGCTTAGTACTGCGACTACTTTCAATCCCGACCTGAAAGGACCCACCCTATTCGACAACATATATTTTTGGGGACAGGATGAGACCGCCAAATCAGGTCCTGCTTCCTGGAGTGGCTAACAAGCCCAAGTTTGTCAAGGCTTACATAATTCCAAGAGGAAACACATCAGGTCTCGTTTACATGACTAATATTATTGTATAAAATCTTTCAGATGAAGAATATGGAGGTTTTTACAATAGGGGTACCCCCAAATCATCCAAATCATTGTGCCAATTTGGTATTGGGACCCAACCATGGTGACAAACGGGGATCCGGATGTCTTTTAGTGCTGGATACCTCACCCAGGATCTGCCAAAGAATTGGAAGGATGCCGATTTTTCGCCTGCCCTGGTGGCGGAACTCACAGCTTTGTGCGCCAGCGCTGGCGCCAGTTTCACTGGAGAAGTGGCCGCAGCCGAGCTAGGCAGCGGCACGCACGGGGACGAGTGGCCATGCAACACCATGCAACGATCATATTGCGAGATATGGTGTTGGGATTACAGAAATTATATGTGTTTAATGTTTTGCAACTAATATGTTTGTTTGTGAGTCTGTGGTATGTATGCATGTGCGCGCATATGAACTTCACTTCAAGTAAGCACTTAGCCGGCAGAGAAAGCCTTCTTCATGATTCCATGGCTCAGGAAAAGAAGGCCAGTAGCCCAGAAAATAAAAGACAACACAGATTATCCACTAGATTATCCGATAATCCAAGTACAGGTAGCTACATTTGCTAAGTATCTAGTCTCCCAGTTATCTGGATTGTTTTCTTCGAGTATGCATTGAATGATCTAGTCGTTCTTATCTTCTGCTGATGTGCTTATCTTTTTTGTTTTGTTCAATTTTGTTCATCTAGATGTATCTTTGCTACCTGATTGCCCCCCTGGCAACCAAATGGGCCAAAATGGCCTCCACCACCCCCAAAAGTATGCCCCCCTAGCAAACTCTCGGATCTGTAGGTGGTGTACCTGGCAGGTGCCAAGAAAAGGTGGTTACATGCCATACAATGGTCGACTCCTAACCCCCTTTCTTTGAATGGTCGAGGACTTCCAGGTTTATATATTATTTGCCAATTTCATTTTGAAACCGACACGTCTTTGTGAAATTCAAAAAACAACAGCAGTTTAGTATACATGAATTGTGTAAGTTTCTCCATGATGGATATGTTTATCAAGTAGGTACACGGCGCTTATTATGCTGTATGAATATGCCTTCGTACCACGGCGCCATACACACAGCGGTCCGCCAACTAATGCACATACTGTACCTACAATGCATTTAAAACATCCTAACGCCTATTGACAGTATACAATATAACATGTCTGTATACTAGTATAAACACGTATTATTTATTATAAATATATATATATATATGTATTTATTTATTTATGTTTATTCAGATTTGATCGCAATACAATGCCTGTCGTCCAAAGTCATAACTTTTCCAGGTGATCAATATATCCGCTGCGGATTCAATGAGTGGTTGAGGCCTAGGGAATAGCTTTGCATTTTGGCAGGACCATTTGATGGCTCTAATTGGAAGACAAGTAGATATAAGACGTAGATGTTGATGCAGATGTAGAAGATGTAGAAGGTAGATGTTGGTTTGCTTGTTCAAATTTGACCTATTGTTGTATGTGTTGTATGGAATGTTTGCATTTTTCCAGGTGGGGAAAGGCTCATAGTATCTCATGATATATATATATATATTGTATATTTATGTATGTGTATATATATATATGTGTGTGCATGTATGTATGTATGTATGTATATATATATTGTATATTTACGTCTGTGTATATATATATATATATATATATATATATGTGCGTCTGTGTGTGTGCATGTATGTAATGTAATGTAATGTAATGTAATGTATGTATGTATGTATGTAATGCATGTAATGCATGTAATGTATGTATGTATATATGTATGTATGTCTGTCTGTCTGTCTGTATGTCTGTATGTCTGTATGTCTGTATGTCTGTGTGTATGTAATGTAGGGAATGTAGGGAATGTATGTAATGTATGTAATGTATGTAATGTATGTAATATATGTAATGTATGTAATGTATGTACTGTATAGTATGGTATGGCATGGCATGGCATGGTATGGATGTATGTATGTATATATATATTGTATATTTATATATTATGTGTGTATATATATATATGTGTGTGTGTCTGTGTGTGCATGTATGTATATATGTATATATATATATATGTGTGTGTGTATATATACATTGGCATGTCTTCATCCATTTTCACAGTGCTTGAGCCCTCCAGGGGGAGAGCATTTGGCCTCCCTGCGGCCATTTCTGAGTCGACTGGACGTGAAGGCCACGGAAGTGGCGAGCAGGTTGGACAGCCAGGACGGACCCGGTCTCATCAACCGTGGTTGGCTGGAGAATCCTTTATCACTCCCTATGAAATTTGGGAAAATCATAGGAAAATCATGAGAAAGTGTAGGAATTCCCCTGTAATTTCAGGGAGACATGTGAAAATCATCGAACTAAAAGGAGGATTGTCCATTGCATGGGGTTGTATATGGGGGTATCATTCAGCAACAATATCTGATATTTGAATATTCGATGTTTATCTGAAAATGGGATCAAATGGCTAATATTCAATGGGGACATGATGATGAATCGATGCGCTATCAATTTTGAGCATTGCCCATATTCAATCAAACCCACATCCTACCCTCTGGTAAGTTAACATAACTATGGAAAAACACAATTTTTAATGGGTAAATAAACTGTAAATTGCCATTTTCAATAGCTACGTTAGTCATTGCCAGGGGGTAAATTCAACATCAAGAATCAAGTCTTCAATTTTCTGTGGGATGGTGATCACTTGGATTTCCGCCAGGATTTTTCCTCGGTCGCCCTATCCTTGGCGAGACTTGGTCTGGGTCACGAATTTCTGAGCAGTGGTGACTTGGAATCCCGTCCCTTGGAGACATGCCTGGGTGACACTGATCCTGATGGTTTGTAGTGGGAATCATCCCAGCATGCACTTTCATTGGGTTGGTTTTGCTGGGAAAATCTACAGAAAACCAAGGTTTTTAGCATTCTTTTACCATTAAATATGGGGTTTTCCTGTAAAAAAATAATGTAAACCAATGCAATGGCACTTGCTTCAGGCTTGCTTGAAATGATGCTGAAAATGTAAAGAGCAGATAGTCGCTGCTTTTGATCCTCAAAAATGGGATGATACAATGATACCCAATCGATCCCGATTAGGTATGTTGTTTTTTTCCCCAGTGGGTGGTCCGACACCAGCCGGAGACTTTTCGATATTTGAGGCGGCACTGGAAGATATGCACGATCCACCCATGAAACCATTGCATCTATTACAGTATATAATAGTATATATATATATTATATATATATATAAATAAATATAATAATATAAATAAATATATATATATATATATATTTGCAGGGAGTGTAATATTTCACCAATGTCGTTCCTTCATAGAATTGATTGAAGGGAGCAGTTCCACGAAAAGCCTACTCCTGTAACATTATATTAGAACAATTATCCAGAGAAATCATATCATATCACATCTATTGGCTAAGTTTTTGTTCTCCTATTTTGTTTGCAAATTCGACTCCTTGTTGCAGCTCCTGACCTGCAGGCTTAGCCAGTTCCTCCTTCGATGCTTCCAGCTTGGCACGATTGGTTTGGGCAATGGCATCGTTAGAGGCGAGCCCTGTGGCGTGGTCATTGGTGTCCTTGCACCTGAGACATCTGAAAGGTGTCTTGGCTTGTGACTCTTTATGCTTTGTGTAATGTTTGTCTGGACATCTTTTTGGAATGTTCATCTTCCCCCAATAAAATCTTTATGCATACGATGATCTATACATAGGGATGTTGATGCATGTTCTTTTGTGCTGCAAATGCCCAAGTATGTGGCGACATGTCCGCATCATACCAGGTTTTAATCCAACTCTGGACCACCAAGGACAGGATCTGAAAGCGGAAGATCAAGCACTACTGTACGAAGCCCTTAGCAGCCAAGCAGTTTTCACCCCGAAGGCCTTCGAGGAGCAGCAGGCCGCTGCAAGCTGATGGCACCCAGGAACTTTCATGATTTCAATCTACAACTTGGCGCAACTTGGGCTACTTTCGCCATCCTTTGGGCGAAGTGCCAACATTGAACCATCATGAAATATGGATCTAAAATCTAAATATGTCAAGAGAAGGTAACCGAAACCATACCCCCAGTCTTGGAAGTCTTGGAGGGTACGACTGGATCCTTAGGCATGAACTATCAGAATTTCTTAGGAGCCGTCGCAGGCGTGGAAGTCTTGGGAAAAGATTTGGTCCTCCAAGGCGCACACACCCAGGCGCACAGGGGCAGGTGAATTTTCATGGATTAAATCGAATCGTATCCGAAATCGTGTCCTGCGCCATGAAACGAAAAATGTGTGGTTTTTCAAGGTATCCTGGTGAGCCGTCGTTACAAGTGTTCATTGGGTTAGTTGAAACCACCAAGGGCCTCTGGCTCATAATTCGCTGCCCCCCCCAAAAAAGGAATGGTCAATAGATCCTTAGCAAAGATGGCCAACATTTTGTGATAGATACCTTGGAGCTATGGTTACCTATATTATATTCCCTATGAAATGGGGAGGTACTCGGAGCTACCAATGGGTTGTTGGAAGCTCACAAACCTGCAGTTTCGGGGCTGGCAACCTTGGTTTTCCAAGGGGAAACCAAACATAGATGTGGAAAACCATGGAAAAAACCATTGGTGTCCCGTTCGGAAAATTACAAACAAATGGGGATTTCCACATCTATGTTAGTTTACAGCAAGGTATCCACTTTTTTATGCTACTGATTTTTCTCTTGAAGATGCAGCTTGAAACTCGGGTCCTCTTTTGTTTTTTGATTGTGCTACTGTAGATGATTCATAAAACGGGGTCATTTTGGGATGCTTGGTTTTGAACTCCCCATAGCACTTCTCAACTTCCAATTGTTCTAGTGAAGTCAACCACCTTCAGTATGCATATGATAAACAATGCATGTGTCATTTTATATATACATATATAATATGCATATTAGTTTATATACAATACTCGCTCTCTCTCTCTCTCTCTGTGTCCATATATGTATGTATATAATTGTGTAAATATATATATATACATGTGCGTGTTCGTGACGTGTTATGTATACACCCTGTTGGCCTTTTAGCGGCTGCCGCTTTTCAGCTAACTTGGAGCTTCAACTTCAACAGGTCGGAGCACATGTCTTCCCTGGTGCCCTTGCTGTCAGAGCTGAAAGGTGAAGTGTCATGGCTTGACATGCGGGCAAGGCATGTCAGATTTGGCCCGAGATTCGCCAAGAAATATGGGATTTGCCAACCATAAATGGAACTATAATGGAACTATCACCAGCAAAAGTGGACTTCGAAACCAATAGCATTTAACAGCTGGGTGGTGTCAAATATTGGTGATGTGCTACCTGCAACCTTTGAGATGATGATTCAAACTGGCTAGTATTCGTAAAAAATATTCGTGGGATTGGTTGAAAAGCCACCTATGAGAAGGCATATCAACAAGTACAACATTGTGTGGTCAAACAGAAAGCAGGTCGGATTTTCAGTGATACAATTTGGAATTGTGCAAGAAAAATGGAGGTCATGATTTGATAGTAATTAGGTTGATTTTTATCGGCAAAGGCATGAGCACAGTGAACCGGCAAAAGATGCAGACGTTGATGTTGACCAACAAATATGAGATGTGGGCAACGTGTTTTGATGGTTTGCAAGAGCAATAGTGGGGATGACCACGAACAGGAAGTCCAAATGACCAAACATACCAGACATATCCAGGCATGTTGTGAGTACAAATCAATTGGCTCTACTGTGATGTGCCAGTGAAATCAATTCAAGACACTATCAGACTTGACATGAAGGACCCAAACAATACAAACCTACATCCAATTGGTTGTGGTTTTGGCGTATATGTGCTACATACACTTTACATGGCTTTACTTTGATATGCATATAGGCGTATTCTTGCACGTGCCTTCATCATTTGCCACGGGTTTGGACTGTTTTCAGCTATAAAGTAAAGTGCCGACCTGGTTCAAGGACATGGAAGGCAAACCACTTTGTTGTATGTTGGACCACGCCAGCATTCGGTTAAAAGAAATACATTACACTTTCAACCCCCTTGCAATGTTTCACTGGCTCCTATAGAAGGGGGTCCAACAAAGCCTCTTGTACCTTTTTGGAGGTGATTAATATCAACTGAGCAGCTTTCTTGGGGTGAAAACCAGGGCACCAGGGTTTTGACCCATCCCCCGAATCCGGCATGAGGGGATATGAGGGGATACAGAAATCTGATGCACAACGGACAGTTAAAGTGCGGCTCAGGATTGTGAAGCGGATGCTCAAATAGGCCAGGTGCTCGGAGTTCGGTCGCTCCTAAGGCAACTTGTTGTGTTTGAGAACTGGAACCCTCCAACTATAGTCCAAATGACCATTTTGGAGTTTGGGCATCCCTATTCTCAGACAAACCCAAGTGGCATGCTGAGTAAGGTCAAAGCCCTTGGAGAGCGCCGGTTCTTTTCGCCAAGAAGAAGATCATCTTGGACGTTTTGCCCACCGCGCGTCATCCTGCTTCAGGGAAGACCCGAGGTGATCTGATGCTGAAGCACCACACCTGGGTTTCTGGGCTGTTAGATGCCAAATGGGCTTGGGGGTGCTATTTGTTGTCAAATGTTGTCAATAGCGTTTTGTTTTCCTGCATTCTTGTCGTTGAACATGTTTCCAATATGAACCACGAATATCCATATGAACATCCTCCTGAGGAAAAAACAAAGAACATCCTAAACATCTCATTAACAACAAAGAAACGTAAAATCCCAAGATATTTGATTGCAGGGATATTCATCAGCTTCGGCAATGACCACTTATGCTCTGTACACCCAGGCCGAGACAGGTCACACAGTGCTGGTCATCCCAGACGCCGAGTGGCCAAGTGCTTCGTCCGACAGCAGTGATGGTGAACTGCTGAAGTGGATCAAGGACAGGGGTTGTGGCTGACGGCTACCCTTTGGTGACTCTGGTCATCAAACGTGGCTGGAAAATCCGCGATTTGCAGATCAGATTTTTCCAACTACCCTCTGGTAAACATACAAAAAGCTATGGAAAATCACAATCTTAAATCGATATAATCGATAAATCAACTATAAATGTGCCATGTTCAATAGCTATGGTAAATTATCAGAGGGTAACTGGGTAACACATCAATTTACAGGGGATTGTCCATTGCCACGTTTGATGACCAGAGGGTAGCCCCATTAATTGCTTGGCGGTTTGACGGGCAATTAAGCATTAATACCAGTAGTACCGCACAAGGCGGTGGCGGAAGTTTCAAGGATATGATAGGACGCTATAGGAGAGGTGAGTTGTTGTGATGCATGGATGGCAGAGCGAATCCACTGATGGACCGAAAGGTGGTTGGAGTTGTGCTTTTTAGACTGGTTGCAATGGTTGCAGTGGTCACCTCACTCACAACTCCTGGATGTAGTGTGGTGCAGTGCAGTAGTTGTAATTGTAGTTCTAGTGGGGTTGATGTTGCTGAAGTTGTAATGTTTTAGTATGTTATGGTTGTGGTTGTAGTTGTAATGTAGTTGTAGTGTAGTTGAAGTTGTAACTGCCTTAATTGTGGTAATGTTGGATGCTGATTAGTGTAGGGCCCCCCCAAACAATTTTTGGTTCCACTTTAAAGTGAACATTTTTAAGTGCCGGGTCCTGAGTAAAATGTGAATAATTGATTTCAATTAATTTTCAATTGATTTCAATTGGTTTCAATTGATTTTCAATTTACTTTCAACTGATTTCAATTTACTTTCAATTGATTTCAAATTTCTTTCAATTTATTTCCAACTGATTTCAATTTAATTTCAATTGATTTCAAATTACTTTCAATTGGTTTCAATTGTTTTTCTATTGGTTTCAATTTACTTTCAATTGATTTCAATTGATTTTCAATTTACTTTCAACTGATTTTCAATTGATGCCAAATAGTTTTCAATTGATGTCAATTATTTTCAATCATGTTTCTTCAAGCAACAGCTGGACACGATAGTGGACCCCCACAACAAACATACTATTGAGGATCAATGCTGCTCATGGACTACCCCCTTGGAAAATTGTTTGGCTGCTGTTTTTTAATTGGCTTTTAATAAGGCATCCTATATATTGCTGATGGGTCATAACCTTAAAAAATGTTTCTTCAGGCAACAGCTGGACACAATAATGGACCCCCACAACAAACATACTATTGAGGATCCATGTTGCTCATGGACTACCCCCTTAAAAATTTGTTCGGGTGCTGTTTTTTAATGGTGCTTTAATAAGGCTCACATTCATCAATTAATTGATTAATTTCATTTAAAAAAGAAAAATAAAAATGCGGAAAAAACAACTGAAACATGTTTAAACAAACTGAAAATACACCAAACAAACACTTTACACAATAATGCGCCCCCCAATCAACTCCGCAGATCCAGAATTATTTGGGAAAAACTTGTCACAATAGTGAATCCTCGTACCAATCAGCATCCAACATTAATTGTAGTAGTTGCAATAGCTGTAGGAGTTGTTGTTGTAGTTGTAACTGTAGTTGTAGTGTAGTCGCAGTCGTAGTTGTAGTTGTGGTTGTAGTTGCTGTAGTTGTAGTGTAGTGTCGTGGTAATTGTGGTTGTTGTAGTGTAGTTAAACTGTAGTTGTAGTTTAGCTGAAGATGTAGTTGTAGTTGCAGCTGAGATTGTAGTTGTAGCTGCAGCTGTAGTTGCAGTTGCAGTTGTAGTGTAGTTGTAGTAGTTGTCACAGTTGTAGTTGTAGTGGCACTTGTAATTGTATCTGTAGTAATTGTAGTTGAGGTTATACTTGTAGTTGCAGCTGTAGTTAAAGTTGTAGTTGTGGTTGTAGCTGTAGTTCTTGTAGTTGAAGCGTGGCTGAAGTGTAGTTGCAGTTGTAGTGGTGTAATTTTAGCTGAAATTATAGTTGTAGTGTGGTGTAGTGCAGTTGCAGTTGTCCATCTCTCTGTCTATCTATGTATATATATATATATGTGTGTGTTTATCTATTTGTCTTCTTGTTTATCTGTATATCTATCTATCTATCTACCTATCAATCTGTCCATTTACCTATCTATCTTTCGTTCTTCCTATCTATCTATCTATCTATCTACCTACCTATCTATCTATCTATCTATCTTTCTATCGATTTACCTATCTATCTGTCTATTTATCTATCTTGTTTTATTCTACCTACCTACCTACCTACCTACCTATCTATCTATCTATCTATCTATCTCTCTCTCTCCCTCTCTCTTTCAATCTCTCTCTCTCTCTCGCTATCTATCCATCTATCTATCTGTCTGTCTATCTATCTATCTATCTCTCTCTCTCTCTCTATCTCTCTCTCTCTCTATCTCTCTCTCCCTCTCTCTGTCAATCAATCAATCTAT
>Ga0126342_10015719_pt1 | contig 13235 bp, 12 predicted proteins | sample Cyp1metagenome_FD_92528 | JGI IMG/M metagenome (GOLD analysis project Ga0126342, IMG submission 92528) | Coral microbial communities from Lord Howe Island, Old Settlement Bay, Australia - Cyphastrea 1 metagenome | ecosystem: Host-associated > Invertebrates > Cnidaria > Coral ...
AGACAGCAGACATTGGTTGCTTAGTATATCAAATGATTCGTCCTACTCACACAGGCTGTTTTGAGCGCAAAAAAACATGAAACCATCCATAGTATCAAGGCTACATATCCCCAAAATTTCGTTCTTTTAGCGCTCACAACACCCCTTTCTGAATTAAAAATGATGTCACTGTTCTCCGTCACTGGAATGATGGTTAGTAATAGGAGTCATTCCCAAATTCAAATGGTCGCAAGTTTCAGCTGTTTTCAGGTTAGTGAAGTTCTACAATTCATCCAGATTAATCCAGAGTATAGTTGTTTTTCGAAGAAGGATAAGGGGGCCCAAGGGCTACCAGGCAACAATTGATGGTGTAAGGGAACCTCATGTTTCTCAAGATGTTTTTGCCCCAAGAATCGTTGGAATTTCAGGCCTGGGGTCCTGCAATTAAATCACTGAAATCAAACATGGAAAGCATGAAACATGGATTTACATGCTTCCTTTTCCGGAGGATTAAGCTGGTAGTAACTTAGTTTGCCACATCTAGATACATTTAGGATATCCTCTGATTATTTAACATAGCCATGGAAAATGGCCCATTTATGGATGATTTTCCGATAAAAACTTCCATTTATAAGGGATTTTCCATGGCTATGCTAAATAACCAGAGGGTATATGTTGGTTTGCCATGAACAGTTGTCCAGCTGCAACGTGTTTGGATGCAGGCCCCGCTACGCCGCCGCGACTCCGGCAGCACGCATTGACCATGCAATGCAGCGAGACGTTGTGTGAAGTCAGATGTGTTAGCGCTTGGTCGCCTTGGCCGCTGATAAGACTCGTTTTGATCGGCAAACATGGTGGGTTACCCGTGGCTATAGAACTTGTGGAAATCATGTTTAAAGGTCTTATAAGACATATGCGTTAAGTATAAACAACATCACTGGTTGGTGCTGTCTTTTAGCAGTAAGCAACGGGGATAAACATCGAGTAACAGGGTTCGGTGAGTTCGGTTATAAAAATAATTTGCGATCAATTGTGGGCGGACATCCAGCCCAGGCTCATGTCAATGGGGTGCATTGGGGTGCATGAGAACTGCTTGAAAAAAACAACACTGAAGGTGTTTTTTTCCACTAGACTCTAGACATTGCAAAAAGATGGACTTATTGAACATATCAGACATATTACATATTGTATGTTTCCTTGTCATGTCTTCAAGGCCCAACGGCTATCAACGGCTAAACAAACCTCCAAAGGAAAAGATCAGGTGCTTTGACTTTATATGGGCAGCAAAGTCCCACTGTGAGGGTTTCCCGCTTAAAACGAGCCATACAGGGCTTCTCAAGACCAGCTGCCCTTGGACTTGTCAGCTTTCGGAAGTCACCGTCACCTACGGGGTGCAGTTCCAGTAATAAGTGGGTTATATAAGTTATACAGCCAAATGTTGTAGGGGTATGTAGGGGTATGCAGGGGTTATATCCCAACTTATCCCCAACTGCACCCCCGCCCTGCATTTTCTTTGTGAGCCTTGTATTTCACAGATACATGGGTTATAGCAAACAGGAAAAAACACTGGCAGCCGGGGAAGTCAGCTGGAATTGATTGGCCATCGGCGCAGCCAGTGGAAGTCAAAATAGCGATGCGAAAGATAGCACGGATACCTTGGGTATAACCTTGGTGCACAGCAAAGAACACACGGAAGCTTCCAAACTTGATCTGGAACATTGTCGATACTGTACATGATCATATGATATCATATGATTGTTTCTGTCTTAGTCTTTAGAGGTGTATCGACTTGGGGGATTATCACATCAACCAATCTAGCCGCCAAAACCAAAAAAATGTCATTTTGAGCGTCCAAAACCGAGAAATCAGCAACTGTTGAACCGCTTGGGATCATCGACCTCTGGGACGGTGACTATGGCGGTTTAGCAGCACATTACAGAAAAAAAAACGCGAAGAATGATGATAGAATCCACAGATGGCGAGTCAAGCCACTGGTGAAGGGTAGGTTCATTTTACTATTTCTGAATCCGTTCCGCAAATTTGGGGAATAGTCTTTTGCCGAATTAAACGACACATGCAGGGTAAGGGTAGCCATGTATATACCAGGTCTGAAGTATGATAGCCTAAAAAGATGTAAAGGATCAGGCAGCCCTCCAAACTTTACCTTGCGCATCTTGAAATATCGCTCTGATCCGGGTGAAACATCCATTGTATGACGCTTTCTTTGTAATTGTAGATCTATGTGGTATCTTGGTCTTGGCATAGGTTCCCCTAGCAATGAATAACCCCACTTGAATCCATGCCAGCTGCGAGTTGCGAGACTGATCAGATATATATATTCAGATCCGCCTCCGTCAAAGACGTTGGGCTGTTTTTTTTCCTCCCTGCTGTCGCATGGCAGTCACCCACTGGCGCTGCTGCTCTAGTAATGAATGCATGCATTACTTCATCCTATACATAAATCTTGTGGTTTCCATGAGGCCTCATGAAATTGCATTACACGTTAGTCACAGTCATTCCGTCGCCAAAAAGTGTCTTTCAATCTGCATTCTTACACTATATTTTATAATGTACTTTCCCTGCGTATGTTGATGTTTTTGGGTTGCAGGGTGGCTGCCTTGCGCCTAGGGGCCTAGATCCTGCAGGTCCGTAGCACCAATTAATTGCTTGGGCCCCCCTGCGATGGGGGCGCCTCTCGACGAAACATTAGCGCTACGTAGATTAGTCACGAAAAAGGCGGTGAAAGACTGGCAGGAACCACGGGGATCGCAATCGAGATTTGGGCGCGCGGGACCCACATTGCTACATCGTAGCCCAGTTCTTAATGCAATAGTTCCAGGGATACCCTCTGGTAAACTAACATAACTATGGAAAATCACAATTTTATACTGGGTAAATCAACTATAAATGGGCAATTTTCCATAGCTATGTTTGTTTACCAGAGGGATATGTTGGTTACAAAATGATGTAACTAACGGGGACCCGCATCCAACTGCATCATCCAGTCTTCCGTGTCAACCCTGGAGGAATGTCAAGCGAGTCAAGCCTGGTTGAGAACCACTTTCAATCTGTGGGATGATTTTCCAAGTGCAGCAGTAAGACCCACTTGTTCCTTGTTTTTTTGCATGCAGCACGTTGTTGAATCCACCCATTACATGAAAATCATGAAAGAACCCCAACCTTGGGCTATGGATTAAATAAATACCATGAAGCAACTACTTGTGGACTGTATCATGTCACGTGGCGGGAGTTTATCATAATGTCATAATGATAACCATCTATAAACATAAATCGACATTTATGAACACTAACAAAAAACTCTATGAATAAACATCAACCCAAGCCTTTGGCTAGACTCCTGGAGATGGCGATGGAGAAGAAGAAACATCAACCCCAAGACCAACATTCACGACAGTAATATTTACACAATCAACATCAACCCGGGTAAATTATAACGGCCTCGCTATGCCTCACTGTTCTCACTCACTGGAATCATCGTTAAGCAAGGGGAATTATCCCAATAATATAGCCGAACATTCCAGGTTTGTGAGCTATTACAATTTACCCAGACATATGGAGGTTTCCTAAAATGGGTGTACCCCAATAGCTGGATGGTTTATTTCATGAACACGCCCAAACATTTCGTCGAAAAACTATGAAAATCAAAAAGCACTGCCATGGCGCAAGGGCTATGGACAATCCTAAAATAAGATGGATGATTCAGAATGATTCATAAAGCCATAGGATCCATGGTGCTGCTATATATGGTGTGCCATGGATCCCATCAATATACCCCATTCATGTTAGCATATATATATATAATTATATATATATATATACAGCACCATGGATCCGTCATGGGAAAATCCCATTGAAATAACCAGTTATAAGATGTTATAAGTACTATACCCCATTTATAGAATTCTATAAATGTATAGTAAACCCAATCAACCATAGTAAACCCAATTAGAAACCTCCAATTTTGGATACTTTGGCTACCACCCATGGCCAACGCGTCGCCGCGTCGCGTCGCCAGGCGCCTTAGCCTCGCTGGAGCAGCAGCTGGGGCCCCAAGCGCGGCTGCTGGCGACCAGCGCCGAGGCCACCGGGAGAGCACCGGGATTTGAGCACCAAAATCCATCCAAATTGTTAATTATAGTTAATGATGGTTAATTTTTTTTTTATAATGATTAATAGTGGTTAATTAATAATGGTTAATTATCTGATTGGTGGTGACTGGAACATGTTTTATGACTTTCCATTCAATTGGGAATGGAAAAGAATCATAATCACATCCCAACTGACGAAGTCCATGATTTTTCAGAGGGGTAGGTATACCACCAACCAGATCATGTGTTTCATGATCATTTTATATGTCCAAATGTGTCTAAATGTGTTCGCAGAATGAAACAAATCTATGATCTTAAAACATGAACATCTTGGGAAAAGCCATTTTTTTTGAAACTGAATCTCTCAAAAATTATTAGTAATTGTTTTTTGTTTCCATATTTTCGCTTCCACAGATTGCCATTTTGGGAGGTATACCCTCCAAGAATTTTCCTATAAAACAAGACATGTGTAGGGGATCTTCTAGCTAGCCATGGTTGATCATGTACCACAAGGCAACCATGGAAAATATAGGGAAGTCATCTATATATTTATATGATTGTAATATATAATGTATATTGACATATAGGTGATTTTCATGATGTACCAACCCCAGAATCATATTGTTGGTTTGTTCATACCCACTCCACTAGCTATAATTTAGTATATCTACCATAAACCCAACCAACTTAGCTAACGAACTGGGGCGCCACTTTGCAGACTGTAGAGGAAAAACAAGTATAGTTATATTTGGGTCCATTTATGTCCAGTGATTCCGTGAAGTTTCAATTATTTCTTGTTGGGGTCCATTGTCAATTTGTTGCCCTTTCCGTGTGATATGCAAGTAACGCCCATCAAAGACTTCTTTTGTTCAAGGTTAGCCATGACCATATCAATTGCAAAAAGGTTGACGGGGTGTGCAGCCTTGATAGTTTGAAGATATGTTGTATGGGTTGCTCAACAGAAACCGATGCATGAGGGGCGTCTTCATGGAAACGCGGTCACGCCGGATCATGGATCATGGATCCCAAATTCCGAATTGTTAGTGAATCTGACCAGAAACTATTCAAGCTTCATTTTCAATCTTTCAATCTGGAGTGGAACATGTGTAGCATGGATCCAGAATCAAAAGCCAACCTTTTCCCCCCCTTTGAGCAGCACAGGTGTTGCTCCCGCGCTTGGAGAAGCGCGGCGTGGACGTGGCAGACCTCATTGCCTTGAGCCGGAGCGTCTGGGAAAACGAGACGATGCTTTGAATGGATCGGGCGGTGGCCACTTTATTCCGGAAAAAAATAAAGGTTGTCTTTGTGGGGTAAACATAGAAAAAACAATGGAACATTACCATTTTTAATGGGTAACTCAACTATAAAATCTATAAATGGCAATTTTCAATAGCTTTTTGTATGTTTGCCAGGCCAGGTACATGTTTTAACCATGAAACACCCAACGAAATCACGGGAATTTCGAGGTCAACTTGATGTGATTTTGCTATCTAGTTTCATCACAATACCGCCATTAATGCCCAATGTATTGTCAAAAACATACAGGATGAAATCACCTTAAATAAATACATATATATATATATTTAATTTGCTGATTATGTAATTTAGATTCCATATGTTTCCCTATAAAGTCGTTAAAAAAAAAACGTAGGTATGTAGTGATTTTTCATGATTCATGAGGGGTTCTCTGTATCCCCCTATGTCGCCCTGTGGTGTTCCATAGCTATGTCAGTTGGAGATATGGGATCTAGTTCCTGGATGAATTGCCTTAACTTTTGCAGGTGTCTATAAAAATGGATTATGACCATTATGATTGATTCATGGTTGACTAATGGTATTCTATAAGTTTGGTCATCTTGTTTGCAACCAAGACGCCGAAAAAATGGATTCATTTGGCTGGTGGTTCAATGATTTAATGAGTTTCCACCCTAGCCACTAGCCCTCGCTGCGATGATCTGCTCCTATGTTCCCCATCGCAGGCACCCCAAGCTGTCAAGATGCAACCTGATGGCGTGGGGCTTAGAGTCAGCAAACATCCCTCAGTGCCGCCCTGTCCTTTTTTTACATGGCTTGAAACTGCCGCAACTCTCCCAGAATTGGAAAATCGACAGAAAACCCGATCAACATGGAGGTAAGAAAAAAAAGCAGCGGTTTCCCTGCGATTTTTCTTGAACCAATCCATTGAAACATTGTGAAACCAGATCAACCATGTCTAAAAAAATGGAATCCCATGAAAGAACCATAGAAAATCATAGAAACAACTGTATTTTCATCGGACTCCGAAACAAAAAAATCCACTGTGCCCCTTTTGAACAACCGTGGGCCGCCACGCAGGCAGCGTTCTGTGGGTCGACCGCCGTGGCCATCTACGTCTTCCCGATGGCGCTGGATGGAGCGAGGTGCCGCAAGCGACCGTGTAGACAAGTAGTAACGGTTGTGGGTAAAAAAATGCCATAAACCACCCATGACTGCAATGTGGTCCCCCCAGTTATAAGTTGGTTTATAAGCCCCAGTAACTATAGTTATAAGTACCATAAACCATAGTTATCGGAGTTATAAACCAATTTAGCTATCTTGGTGGCCTCACATTGTGGGAATGGTAAACATACCACCTATTTATGGTGATGACTGGGGGATGGTTTATTATGATAATTGTTTTACACACAGTATTACTGGATGATTTGATAATTAAACATGTAAAGTCAAAAAATGTCATTAACACTGTTAGTTGTTGTTAGTTAATATTGTTACCACAATGTCGTATTGACAAATGATGTTGTTATTTATTAACCAATGTCAGTTCACCATAACAGCAGCTAACATTAATTGGATACTTGTAACAATAACCGCTATCAATTTTGGATAATCGCTTACAAATGTTACTTAATATTACGCATAATTCAGTTATCAACATTTGATTACAATAGATTACCATCTTTCCCGTTTAGATTTAGTTAGTTCGCAATAATCTTAGATATTTGGAGTAACCAGTCAATAACCCATAGGATCCATGTATGCTATATATGGTAACATGGATCCCATCAATATACCCCATTCATGTTAGCATATATACCAACACCATGGATCCGTCATGGGTAACGTTTCCAATCAGTGTTCATTTAGATCTAGTTCATCATCATTCTCCAGAAATTTTCAGCTCCGCCATGAGGTCTCTCCTGGAGGAGCTGCTTGGCAAGAACTTGCTGGAAACTGAAGATGACCTACTGGTAACCTGGTATAGTGGTTGGTGGTTCCAAATAGTGGTTTTCCATGGTTTTCCAGACCTTCAACGATAGACAGGGGAGCAACCTACTGGTATGTTCTTACTGAACAATGGAAGGCTTTTGCGTCCATGTTTGTTTAAGATGGAGCATTCATTTGCGTGATGATTCTACACAAATTCTTGGTCCCCAAGCAGTCTGATGTTCAAGTCAAGACAGAGGCGGCCGCATGGGCATTTCCTCCCCAAAAAAGTCGGAGTAGATGTTCTATAGATATGGAATATATTGATGTTTTGATGTGATTTGGTCTACTCCTTTGTGTTTGAAGAGGCATAGCAATGAGAATGCTGCATCTATTGTTTGTGGCTTCAATTACTTAAACATATTTAGACTATGGAGAAACCCCCTTGCTCTTGTACAATACTGGAGGATATGGAAAGCCCTTCTTTCCCTGTGAATCGCGGTTTCTCCTTGTCGTGACAAAGCTCGGCTCTGACAGGGTTGAATCACAGCTTTGGCCATTGCTTGCATGGCCGCACAATAATCACTTTGACTCCACCAATCTCATTGATGATGCACATCGCAGTTCTTTGCCCGCATTCTCCAATACTTATTGTTGTCAACAACATTGTCATTTTTTGCCTAAATGGGAATGGAAACCACTCACAAACTTTCGAATACATTCCCATGAAACTCTGATGTCCCGTTTTCGTTGCCGACATGCTCACCTTCTTCCACGCAGAGTTCTGGTAAAGGGATGTACAGTAGCAGGTTGCAACTTACAAAATAGTACAAGCACACATATTTACGCACACGCATATGTATATATACATGCATATGAATGTACAGACACTATCCCGGTGTTTGATGTAAAACAAATTGTGACATATTGTATCACTAATGACTAATATGCTTTTAAATAACATTGACATTCAGGCGTTAATTGCAGCTGCTCAGAGCTTTTGTGGCAAGATTGAGCCTGACTAACCTTTTTTTTCAGGTGGGTTGAAACCACCAAAACCATATTGTGCTTAATCCCAGAGCTGTTGGTTGTGCTCCCTGTGCGGAGTTTTCGCTTGGTTTGTTAACTTCAGCTAAAAGAAACTTCTGTTACACCAAGACAAAAAAAAAAACTGCGACATGGTGAATCACATGTTGGATGGAACAAAAAAACTATCTAACTAACATCATCTAACCATACTAAACACCCCACTTTTCCCAGGATTTTCCCATGTCTTTCGTGGCACCCAAAACGCGCATCCACATATAGCCATGGGGACCTCCCCAGCCCGGCGCCGTCGGCACCGTCGGCACCGGGCTGGCTGGGCCTGCGCCTTGGCGCTGGCGTCGATGGCCCTGGCGATGCCCTGGGTGGCCTGGAAATATAGGGATTACCCTCTGGTAAAGTAACCTATGGTTAATCTATGGTTAATCTATGGTTAATCTATGGTTAATCATTGGAATAACAATATATCTGGTTGGTGGTTCGGAACATGTTTTATTTTTCCATATATTGGGAATGTCATCATCCCAACTGACGAACTCATATTTTTCAGAGGGGTAGGTATACCACCAACCAGATATGGTTTAGTAGGGATAATGGGATAATGATGGGATACTGGGATATTAGTGGATGTATCCTCTGGTAATTTGTTACATAGCTACTATAGAAAATTACCCATTTATATCCATTTATCATTGATTTACCTATTAAAGATAGTGATTTTCCATAGCTTTTTGTATGTTTACCAGAGGCTAATCATAATCCTGGTGGATTATTATGGATGATCTATCAATGGCGGATGAATCATTCATGGCATTGTTCATCAATAATTACCCTCTGGTAAACTAACATAGCGGTTGAAAATCACCATTTTTAGTGGGTAAATCAACTATAAATGCCCATTTTCAATAGCTATGTTAAATTACCAGAGGGTATGGTGGTTTACTGCTATACCAACTATTGTCTAGAAGAAATTTTGGGAGTACTGGCAATAGTAAATAGCCATTGATATGCTAATATGTCGGCAACAATCATATAGATTATCAGCAACTGATGGAAGACAGTGAAATACTAGCAATATATACTCAGGCATTATAAAATTACGGACACTCATGGAGATTTAATATATGGAAAATCACCATCTTTTAGGGGAACAGATAGGGTGGGGAAATGCTGTTGTAGCGACCAACAAAAAACAGGATAGCAAAGTAAATTGTCCTAAAAGAGTGATAAATGACGTTTCTGTCTTTTGGGGGGTTACTATAATGGGACTGCAGGGGAATTTCATGGGATTAATTCTTGGATTGATTGGTTGGGAAACCAAGCATTTTTGTAGGATATGTAAGGATAAGATAAGATTGGATAAGCATCAAATTTAGGGATATATGGGGAAATCAATTGTCAATTGGAAACATGTGATTATATGGAAAACATGTTGTTTAATTAGACTAGGTTGCACGAAAATTTAAGCATTTGGGGATATGAACATTAAGTAATGGGCATGCAACAAATGATGATACTGGTTGATGGTTTCAGGTATGTGTTTGTTCCCCTAAACCATGGACTTGGGATGATACTCCCGAATGACATATTCTTCAGATGAGTGGCTCAAACAACAGATATATATATATATGTATATATATATAGATACTCAAGCTTCATCATATGGGGACTTGATACGCTTTAACAGTTAAACATGAATTCATAGTTTCACCATCCGTGGAGTTTCATATGATCGAAGCGCCGGAAAATGGGGAAACCACGCTTAGCCGGGTGGGGGAAATTCACAGTGAGATGGGTGAAAATTCTCGAATCGTATGGAAAATTCCCTATGCACTTGGCTGATGCCAAGTGAGAAGGGTTCAGTTTTTTTCCCGTTTTTGGGAGCGACCATGACTGCGAGCCCTGTGCGGCTGCATGGTCTCTTGTTTCTCACACTTCCCTCGCAGGAAAGCATCGTACCTCCACATTTACACACGTTTTTTTTTGCCGTCACCCGAAGGATATGTGTTTTCGACCGCGCCAGTCTTGAGATGTCTTGGGATGTGACGGTGGCTTTCACTTATCCAAGCTATCTAAAAGGCTCGAGATCGAAGGCCCCACAAGAACATATCTGCTGTCTCTGAGGGTCAAAGATCTGCGAGCCGCTATTTTACGGCTGTGGCTCAGATAAGAAATCCCAGAATGGATCACAATGGCTAGATTGGGATGTTGAGCCACCTTGTTTGCATCTATACCTGTATAATTTAATATATTTTATATATTTTGAATATGTATCGAATTAGTTTGATCTATTATTTGACTGAGATAAAGCCATTGTGAAGTCTTCATTCTGAAACTCAACCTGCGAAAACGACACCCTGACATGAAGTCAAATCATGGAGGTTCAACCAACAATACGCCCAAAAAATTGTCTTGTTGTTGGTGGTTACCCTTTGGTTATTTAACATAGCTATGGAAAATGGCCCGTTTATAGATGATAAACAATATATTGACATGATTCCATTTACCTAAATTTCACACGATTTTCCAGAGTTAAATTTTCACATGATTTTCCATGGCTACGTTAAATAACCAGAGGGTAATGTTTTAATAAACCCCAAGGCCAATCATTTGATCAGCTGCCCAGCGCTCCCCAAGGTCGGAAGCCGTGCACAGAGACGGTCCATCCCCAGATCGCTTCGAAGATCTTCCGCCAGCGAGGCGGTGACGGACGAGGTGATACGAAACTTAGCGGAACCTTCCGTTGCTGGTTGGTTACCATTTAAGGTTATAAAATGTAGGGACCTATATAATTATGGTACATTTATAGATTTATATAGATCTATAGAATCTATAGTAGAAAAAACTCCAGGGTATAAATATAGTTACCATCTGGTTATGACTTTCAAATAGCCATGGAAAGATCCACCATCTCTAATAGCTAGGTAAACCATCTATGTCTATGGAAAATGGCCCATATAAATAATTATAGTTACCATTTGGTTATGACTTGCCATATAGATCCATAAAATGTAGGGACCTATATATGGTACATAAATGTAGATTTATAGATCTATAGTAGAAAAAACTCTAGGGTATATTTTATACCTGATGGTGTGTAGAATATAGATACCCTCTGGTTATGACTAACAGTTCGCCATGGAAAGATCCACCATCTCTAATAGCTAGGTAAACCATCTATTTGTATGGGCCATCTATACCATGACTATGTTAGTCATAACCAGATGGTATTGCGCAACATTTGAGTGTTGGTTGCAATGTTGAACATGTAATTTTATGGATGAATGTTAGGGAAATTTAAGGCAACTATGATGCTGCTATTGGGATTGTGGGATTGGGCAGGATGAGGGTAAGCATGAGGATGGGTAAGGGCCTCGCTTCGGAACGCGTCTTCAGGCATCGCTTCGGAACGCGCTCTCATGCATCGCTTTCGAACGCGCCTCCTCACCATCATCACCATCATCACCATCATCATCATCATCATCTTCATTCCTCACCATCATCATCATCAGCATTTGCATCATGCTTCTTCTTCCGTTTATTCCTCCTCCTCTTCTTCTTCTTCTTTTTGGCCATCCTCTTCCTCATCAGCCTCATCCTCCTCATTATCCTCATCGTCAACAGCACGATCATCATCAGCAGCATCATCAAGTTTCTTCTTTTTTTCTTCTGCATATTTATTCTTCTTCTTCTTCGCCGCCAACACCATCACCATCATCATCGTCATCATCATCATCATCATCATCACCATCGTCATCCTCCTCATCATCATCATCATCACCATTCTTAGCGTCACCATCATCATCATCAGCATCATCTTCAGATCATCCTGATCATGATCAGCATCCTCCTCATCATTATCATCATGCTTCTTCCTTGCTGTCACCAGCTTCATCATCAGCACCACCATCATTATCATCATCAGCAGCTTCCATACCACCATCATCAGCATTATCATCATGTGTGTTCTTCTTCTTCTTCTTCTTCTTCTTTTTCTTTGCCGTTTTCCTGATCCTCATCCTCATCCTCATCACCATCATTACCATCTTTATCATCATCATCATCATCACCATCATCATCATCATCACCATCATCCTCATTGTCGTCCTCATCATCATTATCATGAGCATCATTCATAATAAACCCTAAAGGTGTCGTGGCTCTTCTTACATCAAGTGCAACAAGGTATAAACCCTAAAGGTGTCGTGGCTCTCCTTACATCAAGTGCAACAAGATACAAACTCTAAAGGTGTCATGGCTCTCCTTTCATTAAGTGCAACAAGATAAGAACCTCAAAGGTGTCGTGGCTCTTCTTACATCAAGCTCAACAACAAATAAACCCTAAAGGTGTCGTGGCTCTTCTTACATCAAGTGCAACAAGATATAAACCCTAAAGGTGTCGTGGCTCTCCTTACATTAAGTGCAACAAGATATTAACCCTAAAGGTGTCGTGGTTCTTCTTACATGAAGTGCAACAAAATTTGTCTCTTCTAACATCAAGTGCAACAAGATATAAACCCTAAAGGTGTCGTGGCTCTAAACTACATCAAGTGCAACAAGATATAGACCCTAAAGGTGCCGTGGCTCTTCTAACATCAAGTGCAACAAGATATAAACCCTAAAGGTGTCGTGGCTCTTCTTACATGAAGTGCAACAACAAATAAACCCTAAAGGTGTCGTGGCTCTTCTTACAGCAAGTGCAACAAGGTATAAACCCTAAGGCCCTAAAGGTGTCGTGGCTCTTCTTACATCAAGTGAGACAAGATATAAACCCTGAAGGTGTCGTGGCTCTTCTTGCATCAAGTGCAACAAGATATAAACCCTAAAGGTGTCGTGGCTCTCCTTACATTAAGTGCAACAACAAATAAACCCTAAAGGTGTCGTGGCAGTCCTTAGATCAAGTGCAACAACATACAAACC
>Ga0126342_10015720_pt1 | contig 13235 bp, 13 predicted proteins | sample Cyp1metagenome_FD_92528 | JGI IMG/M metagenome (GOLD analysis project Ga0126342, IMG submission 92528) | Coral microbial communities from Lord Howe Island, Old Settlement Bay, Australia - Cyphastrea 1 metagenome | ecosystem: Host-associated > Invertebrates > Cnidaria > Coral ...
ATATACATATATATATATATATATATATACATATATATATATATATATATACATATATATATATATATATGTGTATATATATATATATATTTTTTTATATATATGTATATATACACATCAATCCAACATTGTGCTTATATTCCTATGATATTTCTATTAAGGGTTAAATCCCACTACATCCCCATAGGCCCATATATTGCATTCTATTCCCAATTATATGGTTGATGGTTGATCAACAAATTATATCGTTTCCCCACTATAATCCGCATTTATGGTTTAAATTCAGTTCCACTTCACAATGTATTTATAGCATTTTATAGTTCAAAATATTTCACCATCTATTTATAGTATGTATAGCATTTTACAATTTATTAGTTCCATTTATAGTTTTCATAGTTTACATAATGTATTGACACTGTGCATTTCTTCAAGGCCAGGCCGCTCCAATTTCGATCCATTGATTCCCCAGGAGAGGAACAACGGGTCTTCTGGCGCCACAAGGTGCACTGGCCGGGCCTTGCGTTGATAATGAACACCGGCGATCGCAAAATATGGGGATGTGCTGAAACCTATCATACCCTATTTTTGGGGAATGAATATTCATGTGCCAGCAATTTTTTGATACCATGGTACCAGGGTGTTGACTCATAGCCATCTTATCCTACCAAAAATAGTGTGGCAAATGACTTTGCAATACAGATTGAGACTAGTGTCTTGTGGAGTTAGATAGATTTGCCACAGAACCCACTAAATTCACGAAAACTTAAACTTCTAGCAAGGGGGCAACACACCACCAAGAAACCCATTGGACCATTGGTCCGGGTAAATTATAAGAACCTCACCTCCACGTCAGGCTGGATTTTTCAGGTTAGTGAAGATCGGTTCCTCTTTCTGGATATAGGCAATGACTTGGATGAGAACTTGGGGTCCCCATTTTCAACAACCACTTTTAGAAATTGGAATTCACATGATTAAACATGATTTTTCCTGTTTTCCATAACGCATGTTACATGTGGAGAATTTAAGTGAACATATTTCCATCAAATCAGCTGCGAGAAATGCCTGAGCAAAGCCATCTTGGGGGGAGCAGATTTTCTTTTGAGGTGTCAAACCAGAAGAGGAATGTAATGGAATGTATTGATAAACTAGATATTTCTCTCATGTTCTATCTATTTCTCTATAATAATTGAGAAAGGCTTATCATCCATCCACCATGAACCAGTGCATGTTGTATCAACTGTGTTTGTATCTTTCCACCAGCTGTGACGTTTGATGCGGTAGTCAGGCAGCAGTACTCTGCCTTTCAGTGGATTTCAACTCAGGCATGGCCGTGCGAGGACCCAGAGATTCTCGAGAGCCAGGTAAATATATATATATACACATGTAATATATGTAACTTATGTAATATCTGTAATATAAATATATTAATATATATTGTTATTACAGATATTAATATATATTTAATATATATATATTACAGATATTAATATATATATACATATATATATATATTAATGTATATATATTAATATATATGTATAAATATATATATATATATGTATATAAATATATAAATAAATGAACATATATATATATACATATATATTAACAAATTTAATATGTATATATATACATTTATCAGGAGGAGTCACCACACCCCCCTCCATCCCAGCCAGATTGTTCCCTACCTCCTGTGGCCTGGGGGGGTCCCAACAACAACAGTCTTACATGGGCAGTGTTTGCGGAGCTGTAAGTAGTGGTTGATGTCCAGTATATAGGGGATATGTGGAGACTATATAGGGACCCGACGGAGCTTACAGGGAGTATATACGCATATAGTATAATAATATAGACACGCTTTGCAATGGGTCGCATCAAGGTGCGCTATGAAACATGTGTAGGTAGTATATGTAGGGTGTAAGGAGTATATAGGTAGTGATGAAGCACTGTGCACACTACACTGCAGATAGGTATAGAACATATTGTAATATGAGTTGGGCATTATATTTAGGTAGTGTATGACTATGTAACCAATTACATTGCTTTGGTAGGATCCACAGTATATAGGATTATACAGGTATGCATAAGTGCACTTTGAATACACAATCTATAAGTAGAAACTATGTAGCATAAAGGTATACAATGAGTGGTAGGCCATGTGTGAGGTACGCTATAGGCAGTACATAAACAGGTTTTGGGTAGTATGTGCTAGATTGATATGTTCGACATACACAGCTAGACAGGGTCCACTGACAAGTTTGTTGTTCTCAAAATAGGGGAGGCTGTCTCCCAAATGCTGCAATGCTGCAAATAGCATGCAAATGGAAGGTTTGGAAGGTGGAGTGAGGGGACAGGAGACCATACCATTGGGGGGGGTGTGGAGATCCGGAGACCGGGCTCACATATATATATATATACATATTTACATATACATATATATATACATATATATATACATATATATATACATATACATACATATATATATATACATATACATACATATACATACATATACATACATATATATATAGATATACATACAGAGTATGAAAATGGACGACCAAATATGAAACATAAAACCTATGATTGGTCATGGTTCTAAATTTTCACGCATCCCCATTTCGGCAAGATCTGGGCTGATCAGCTGATGCCAACTTTGCCCCTCTCTAAGACCCCGGACAGTCCACTGGTTGTCCGTCGCAGTATCCACGCAGTACTTGGAGGATCCCACTTAGAAACTGGTTGACAAGTCTGGTTAGTAAGTTCCTTATATGCCTATACATATACTGTATGTATATATATATATATATATATATCATATGTATATATAATTATATATATATATAAACATGTGCATTAAATAATCAGGCGTTGCTTTTGTCAAGCTCAAGATACATCCCCACATTCTGAGGTCACCGGTTCTGGTGATCAAACTCTAGTGGCTTGGCCATGTTTTTGGCATGGTTTTTCGCAGGGAAAACGTGGTTTCCAAACCACGGGATTTAGTCGTTGTTCTCCCATGATTTTTCAGACAAAACCATCTGAAAGATGCTGGTTTTCACATTGCCAGATTTTTTTTGTTGTGAAACATGCGAATGACGCTAGCTTTCTCATCCTTGCTGGATCTTGTCGTAGGTGGCAAAATTGTGTTTTTTAAGGACCACTTTGGTGCTTGGAAAGCTTGACATTTCTGGCCAGAAGCATCAGTGGTTGATGGCGTTTCATCAATGATTCCGACATCGTTGTGGCAAGATGACAATCCATATCTCAAGATATCCCAAATATGTCATTATGTCATAGCCAAATGCTGCATTATATACCCAGATTGGGGGATGATCATCATTCCATCACTAGACGTTTGACCCATGAGGAATTCCGGGTGGATGACCATAAACCACCACAGACCACAGGCCTTGTGGGACATCGAAACGGCCAAGCAGCCCTTGAAGAGCATCTTTCGAGGTCGCGGAATGCGACTCCAAGACCATCATGGGATGGTCATGGTAATGACCTGAAATCAACATCGTGGCCCAACTTGATGTTGGATGTTGGGAACATTTTCCAATTGGATGTTCATGTACTATTCATGTACTTCAAGTCAACAGATGTCGGGAACATCTTCCAGTACCTGAAATGGCGATGCAATCGTTCGCAGGTCATAAAGACTGGGTCACCTCTCTGGACGTGGATTGGGAGGGCAGGTGCTGAGCCGCTGACCTACCCTCCGGGGTCATCAAACATGGCGGGCAAATTTTATCCCATCATAAAAGGATGTTTTAACCTGAAAATCAACTACAAATCAATTGTAAATTGGAGATGTTCCAGCAAACCATGGAACTGATTACCGGAGGGTCTATTTCTTCCACATTTGGGGATGGAACTCCAGTAACTCTTGGCTATTTTGTTGTGACCGGTGCCCCCAGGATTTTGATCCATAAGATGGAGAATATTCGCACCTGGTGGATATTGACTCTTGATCAACCATGTATCAGAATTGGGTAACCTCAAACTATGTCTAATTTGAAACTAGAAACAGTCAAACCAAACTCTTTTAAGCCTTTGACCCAGACCTGGCATACCCATTCTATGCACATGTTGATGTTCTAATGAATTAATGATTTGGAGAGTCAAATCGTAACTTTGCCGGGTTTTGTACTGTTCTTTGTACTGTTCAGGCACCTTGAAAGGAGTTAGCTATCCCACTCTACATTCAATGCATTTCCATGCCATAAGTCCACGAGCTACAGGCATTTCAGACCACATCCTATAATTTGGCTCAAAAGCTGAGTGACCGTCACCTCTCTGTCAGCTTGGCACAAAGAAAGTCCTTTCCAAAGGAGCGCCAGCTCGGTTTCGATGTGTTTCTGATGTGCTGACAACTGTTGTAACTGTTGCTGTCAAGGGGTGGCTTCAAATGCAAAGGTTTCGTCCCATTTGGCCCATTTGGGATTCGGGATGATCCCCAAATGCCCCAAATGATCCATTTCCAGGATGAAACCATTCAACTCCAATGGTTGACCATGTTTTCTGAAGACATCGAAGATGGTCAGTTACTTAAAGGTGATATTTCTGAAGTATGATTACTTAGAGATGCTTGTTGCTTACAGAGAAACTCAGTTCGTGACAAGGATACCTGGATCAGATATTCAGTGTCGACTGGCAAAGCGCTTGCCATTGGGAGTGGCTCAACCTCTTGATAATTTTGATGCACACAGTCACGCAGGACATGGCAAAGGTCATTGTGTATCCCAATTCTTGGAGGGTAGTTAAACATCATCTAAAATATCCTCTGCAGAATGCATTGTTCTATGTGGCTCAGGACACATTTCCATGATGACTAAGTCATATGTCCTCTCTGCACTTTGCGACTTGGGTTGCGCACGAAGATTTGTGGTTGGGGTTGATTGATGTACCGCAATGTGACAATGTGTATGATACTCACTGGTATCACTATTTATATATTGACGACCAGTTATTCTGTTACAGATTGACTCACAAACTTGACCCGTCTCAAGGTGCATCAAACAAACTGATTGATGTTGGCAGATTGAACTCCCATAAAGACGCCAATATTGATATATATATATATATAGATATGTTGATAATTGTTGTATATTATTATGTGTCATTGTTATTTCATCCCTTAAAATAGGATGATGGTTCCCAGCCAACGTATTTTTTCAGGGGAGTTGAAACTCCAACGTTTTCAGTCCGAAAACCCAAACAAGACCTCATTGGAAGAAATGTGTCATGATTAGGGTTAGGTGACTCATCTGAAAATGATTGCTTGGATTTTCAATTCAGGAATCCAAAAGTAATTTGCCCGGAATGTGGACTGTTTGGCCATGTTCGCCAAATGATTTAAGGAATCCAACAGTCCAACATGATACTCATTGACCAATAGCTGAAACCCCTTGACCCACCTTACCCTCGGGATGCAAGGTGGCCGCCCCGATTGCAAGATGTTATAAAGTATATATATATATACAGTATATATATATATATATTATATTATGAGTTTGTTCATAATCAACCCCCATCAACTATACTCTATACTATATACTATATACTATTTTCATACTGTTTTACTACTATACTATATACACTATACTATTTACTATAATTATACGATATACATCGATATACTATACTGAAGATTTATCTCCCATAAACCATCGAATTCCCCTCGGCAAAGTTGCACCAACTTAGCGCCACGCTGCAGCTCTTCCAGGTGCAGTTTCCGCAATTCTGCCGAGTGCGGCCCAGTTCTTGGCAGAGCCTTGTCGAAGTTTGGCCTTGTTCTTAGCCGAACGCTTGGGAGAATTTGATAGATAGCGTATAAAGCATCTATAGTACATGAGTATACAAAACATATGCATATATATAGAGGTATTTTGTTATTAGTACACAATACATTAGACAAATATGTCTTAGCAAATGTGATTGTGAACTCGATAGTTGTGTCGTGATTGCTTGGTGCGTGCAACATGTTTTTTTTTCTGATACTGCATGGGCAAAACTCAACAGTGCATCCTGTAGAAACCACATCAAATGAGTTTACTGTAGAGAGACTTTGGCAGTGTGATCAATTGCAAACCATTGAATCGAGTTGGAGTATCAGTACCGTCTCAAAGGGTGGGTGCAAGATAGCGATAGGTGTATATACATACATGTTCACACACATGTAGAAGCAGGACGAAGTAGGACACTAGTATGATACATATTGCGAATTGCGACGTTGATGCATTCATACACCCAGTGTTGTCATCACATATTGCGACGGTAGTTATATATACGTTGAGTGATGAACTGGAGCATTGTCCACCAGAAAAACATCATCTGAATTCAAACTGTAACGTGTACCCTGTGCTCCTTCCCTATTTCTCCATCTATAAATGTACACATTCTCTATATAAATATATGTGTGGATAAATGCATTTAAATGTATATAAATATGAATATGCAGACGTAACCACGGTCCCAGTAGAGGTTCTTCCCTTTCCGTGTTCGATCTGACCTGCTCCAAGCGATGCAGCTCCTAGGAACCCTAGGAACCCGGGTGCAATGTAACAAATTATTGATCCAATCAGTACCCTCTGGTAATTTAACATAGCTATGGAAAATCACCATTTTTAATGGGAAAATCCACTATAAATGGCAATTTTCAATAGCTATGTTAGTCTACCAGAGGGTAATATAATGTTGGGCCTTTTGTATCCTTTTCTTAAGGGCATTGAGGGCCATGAAAAATATGATCAAAAGGGAAGCGATTATCATTTCCAGCCCCGTGAGTTTGTGGGGTCAAATCCAAGCTGTTTTCTGATGAGAATTGCCATGGAAAATTTTGGTATTTCCCTTTTACCCATATCCCCAAATTGGTTAGATACTGTTATATAGCCCATTAGTATCATAGTTTGGTGTGTATATATATATATATACACATATATCCCATGATATCCCATCATGTCATTAATTATATCCCATAATATCCCATCATATCTCTATATCTCGTTGTATTCTCTTATATATGTAGATCCCATAACAACCTGTTAAAAACACGAAACATATTTTGAGGCTTCAGCCACCACGGGCGGCCAAGGAGTCTTCCGTTCCATTGGAACAGCAAGAGATTCTAGAAAAGTTGAAGGTGGGGAGCCGAACCAGATAGCTACTGGGTGTCGTCAACACGCTACATATGTATGTGTTTATGGTATATAAATAGTACACATACATACGGTACAGAGAAAGAGAAACACTGATATACGATATTCATGTATGTTGTACATGTACTCTATGTTCTGATAAAGTACACATATTTCCCATAATTTGGAACTATTAATCCTAACATGTCGGAGTGATGTGTGCAGATCTTCTTCGCTCTCCAAATTGCACCTATGCAAACAATCATTGGCATATGCACAGAAAGGTGGTTCAATCACACGGCCTTGTAGCTATGTGTATCTAGATACATACATGCACAGGCATATAGATACACAATATACATTATATATATGTATACATAGACAACACGTGTAGTTAAAGATGCAGCTATATGTTTCATACCAATGTGAACTAAAATATACATGTTTGTTCTAAGTCAATCCACTAATACGTACATCCATCTTACATGTGTTGATGTCATTCATCCCGCCGGGTGGGTAATAGAAGGTGGCGGCGTTGCCCTTTCGATGGTTGTGGATCCAGTGTTGTCCATTGCCTTTTGCAATGGATTTCATGTCTTTTTGTCAAGTTTGTGTCTCAATTCCATTGGTTTTATTGTTTTTCTGTGCGCTGGCCGTGAAATATGGACATTTCATCCCCGGAAAAGTACTCAATTTTTGGAGGGTCATTTCGCAAAGTGACAGTGGGGCCATGGTTTTGGCACATGAAAGCGGTCTTTTTTTTCTGCGCCAAGGTTTGGTCACATCTGTGCCAAGGTTTCGCCAGTCAGAGACACCAGGAACGTAGTTGCAAGTTGATAGAAAAGATAACAACGTAGTTGCACAAAGTCGGGCCAGAGATGCTAACGTAGTTGGAAGTTGATAGAGAAGATAACAAGGTAGCTGGAAGATGTCTTACAAGGGATGCTAACGTAGTTGGAAGTTGATAATATAACAACGTAGCTGGATGCTAACGTAGTTGGCAGCTGATAGAAAAGATAACAGCGTAATTATTTGGAAGATGTCTTACAGGGGATGCTAACGTAGTTGGAAGTTGACAGAGAAGATAACAAGGTAGTTGGAAGATGTCTTACAAGGGGTGCTAACGTAGTTGGAAGTTGACAGAGAAGATAACAAGCTAGTTGGAAGATGTCTTACAAGGGGTGCTAACGTAGTTGGAAGTTTCTAGAGAAGATAACAACGTAGCTGGATGCTAACGTAGTTGGAAGCCGATAACGTAGTTGAAAATTCTTACTACAAAGGACGTTAATACCCCACCCCATCCCACCCCACCCCGTGCAAGATATTAGAGAAGTCAATAAAGTAGTTGAAAGTTCTTACTACAAAGGAGGTTAATACCCCACCCCACCACACCCACTCCACCCCAAGATGTTAGACAAATAAAAATAGTGACAACTACACGTTCGGTTGTCCACCCGTAGGCTCATTCATCATTGGCCATGAATTGGATGTACCATTTATATCCATTTATCTTGTTTGATTGCTAAAACCCAACATCGGTTGATGAAATGTCTTTATTTGGGCAACCCTAGATGTTGCGCCTGACATTGCTGGTAGTTATACAATATAAAAATCAATTCAAACATATTGCGTAAGTGTAGCATAACATACTACAATATATTATTATACAATTAAAAATAATCTAGCACATTCTAGTAGAACACACTACAATATAGAGTATACATCAGTCATCAGTATAAAACTTAAAAATATATATAATCAGTACCATGTACAGGAATACAATGTAACATGATATATATACAACTCATCCAACGTTATCCCTACAGGAACTTCACCTTGGAGGAGATCATGAACACATCATGCCCAGTGATCAGAGGATCGCCAGTCTCCAGTCTCTCGCCGTGGACTATACGGCCATTTCTATACGGAAAACACGGGTGGGTCATGTGGTGAACCCAAGAAGAAACCCATGTAAGATGACCATGAATTGATTGTATAACTGTATAAACCACCCCACATGGATTCTTGGGTTTACCATATCATTTTTTGTCGTTAAGGCAGCATTAATTTATATGGCATTAATGGCTATATTGCCATATACGTACTACTGGTATATTCGTATGGGAATATACAAAATCGCCGGTTTCATGGTATGAATTGAAATCACCGGGAAAAAGCGAAGGCGAGCATCCAATCGCAGTATTTTTGGATGCGGTGATATTGCCAACATACCTTTCAGTGATAAACTTACATAGCCATGGAAATTCGCGGGTTTTCCTGGAACATTCACTCAAATGATGGATTTTATATATCTATGTTAGTTTACTGGAGGATGAATTTGGATATACTTCCTGCAAACAAAATATAACCAAGCATTCTGGATCTGAGGTGAGAAAAAGGGAACATAAACAACATGATTATGGGTAAACTTGGGATTACCTGAAAAATATCACATGAATTGGTAGTCATTTCCCCATTTGCTTGTAATTGAAACTACTCTGGTAATGCAATTATTCTGACTGTATCTACCATGGTTTCCTCTATGGTGCAAACATGGGCATGCGATGGTAAAACTCGCAGTAGACTCCTGCAGAAATCTCGGCACTGTGCGAGGCAAGAGTTATCCACGATCTATGCAGCTTTGCCTAAGAACTCCAGAGGTGCAGATTCTTAGGGCCAGGTCTTGGTGATGATTCTGGTGTTTGCAGCGGCCAATGTTTTTAGTTCAGCATGCAGCAACTGCAGCTCCAATGGGTGACCAAAACCCATGACAGATTGGAACACTGTAACACTTTCAAATTCATCAAAGACTCATGGCAACCCATTGACAAATCCAGTTACATATTGGTGCAAAAATGGGTGTATAATGTATATAAGTATATATAATTATTTTTATAATTATATATATAATGTTATATTCAAACTTTGTCAACCAACATTCCCTAAGCCAGGTGCTTTGCGAATGAGCACCGCCCGATACCTTCTTCATCGGTTGTTCGTCCAACGCCATGGCTGGCACTTTAAGGGCCTGGCTCCAGAAGGGGTGACTTGGCAGAATCTCATCTCCCTAAATGTGGTTTAACCATGTTTAACCAACGTATGCCAACGTGAAACGGTGAAGCTGGTGCAGTGCAGCAGGGCTTTGCTTCCAGTGCTCGGCATCGCGTTTCTGGGTAAAGCCTGGTCTGGCAGGTTAATTACAAAATGTGTTCAATTTGTAGATATGATTTCGGGAGTGTTTAAAATCTTGCTGAAGATCTTTTTGTAGGGTATACCCAGCCCAAAATTTATAGAAACAGCTGTAAACCCTGAAATTACTAAGAAAGTCTTATCTCTTGTCTATCAACTTGGGGATTCCTATAGCTTATATATGCTGTACCTTTATGTTTTGAGGTTCAGTCACGTCCAAGGGTACAGAATGGGATGCGAAGGCCAAGACCGTAGAAGTTGCCGATATCACCAGTAATACATGAAGAATTGTTTATGTTCCCAAACCCTGAACTGGTTGTTTTTTTTTGACATGTGTTTTCCCCATCCAGCCTGGGAGGATACCACCGTACAACCATTATAGTTGGGAATTTGAGATGTGAATTGCTGCCACCTTTTTGACGGCATTTTGTGGTGGGGATGCTTATCATTTCTTGACCTGCAGGCTCTTGCTGGTAGCGGCCTGTTTTTATCGAACATGGAGCAAAACACGTTCGTTGCACAAATCCCTGCGTCGGGTCAGAGTTGCTGCACATCCCAAAACGACAAACCCGACAAACTTAAACCAACCCTAAACCCTAAAACCCTAAATCCCAAGCCTGAGCCCAAAGTCAAAATCAGTGCGTAAATCCAATGAATGCCAATGTCAATGTTGTCTTCATCCTCTGCATGTCACATCAGGGGATGGGCAAACGTCTGGGGGTGGCGCAAAGATGTTTAATATGGCTAAAATGACCAATACTAAAACCTGACCTTTTTGTTAGCGTAGCTTTGGAAAATCACCATTTTTAATCATCATGATCATCTATAAACGGACCGTTTTCCATAGCTATGTTAAATAGCCAGAGTGTAGTTCTCATTCATCTTCCCATATTGCCACTTTATGTTGGTTCAATCTCATCAATCGGCATAAGATACCATCTTTTGTCCCATCAAACAAAACAGGCATCTTCAGACAATCCAAGATATTGACCAGTGATATTTTCTCCCAGGATACCTGGGATAGTATCTCTCCAAGTCACGTCTTGGACGACCGGGCGCCGAAAGCGCCTCGGCCGTGGCGAGTACTGTCCCAATCGATTCCTGGTGTTGAAACATTGGAATCCCAATGAGCCATGAAGAAAATACCCTGGTTGATTGGTTACGAACTAGGGACTTATACTATATATATACCTAATTTGTGGGCATGATGAATGATTGTGATACCCCATAGTAGGGAAACCTATCAACGGAAAGATCCGGAAATGGCCAGTCGAGTCATCTCACCTCTTCCAGAGATGTTGGACTGTGGGGGAAAACATGTGTAACTGCATAGCGCAATCTGTTGTTAAAGCAATCGGTTGGGTCCTTTAATGACTTATTGTTTTAGGCACAGCATTGGTGGGTGTATGTTATATATACACAAAAAGTCATATATGTATACATATATGCTTATATATTTGCAAAAGTGTGTATTGCAGTGCACATGCATTTACAGATGTATAATTAAATGTATGTGCGATTGCCGCGATTCAGGACCGAATTGTGTCGGATTCATCTGACAGTGAATGAGGCTATGGACAGATTTAAAAGAATAAGTAAGTAAATAAATGAAATGTTATGAAAGAAGGATAGATGTTGCTGTTATTGTACAGTGAGCATGAATTAAATGATATAATATAGTGTTTGACAAAGTGTTTGGAGTTTTTGAACAATCTAATGTATTTAGATTTGATCTGCTTCAATCTAATTCCTAATGGAATTGGGATAGGCTCAAGAATAATTTCAGCTAGGTGTATTTCAAAATACAACTGAGATAAGTTCAGACATTACCAGTGAGATAAGTTCAGATTGTTTCTGAATTTGGCAAGATTTAGTTCAGAGTGAAGCTGTCATAAGTTCAGAAAATTCTGAGGTCCCCAATCATATTCCAACCCTCTATCAGTTTCTGTGGTAAGTACGTTGCCAACTTACCCATTGTTATCCCATTTGGTGGGGTCAAAAATAATGTATTGATGCTTCATCAGATTGGACATATATATATATAAATGATCAAGCTTGAGATGATGGATTATCATGATTGTAGTGCTACATTACTGGTTTCAATTGACTGTTCATGTTGAACACCACATGTTTGGGCCCAAACCTTCACCAGGACGACCTGGACCCCCAAAAACTTGGGGCCACCCTGAGTAGAGACTAGTGCAAAGACCATTTTCACAGTTGGTTTGGAGGCCTGGGGTATATATAAATGCTTGTATTTACATATGGTTAAATTTACATATGCATATACATATATATATAACGTGTATATATATATAAGTATATACATATGTCTACATACTATTTTTTCGAATGTTTCCCCACATCTTTGTGTGGGGTTCTTGTTTTTGTTTCTGTATCCCGTCCGCTCCTCTTCCCGTCCTCCTCCGCCTCCTCCGCCACCTCCTCCACAAAACTTTGTCACGCATACAACTTTGTCACACACAACTTTGTCACACGCAACTTTGTCACACACCATCTTTGTCACACACATGTCACACCACTTCACTTTGTCACTTACAACTTTGTCACACACACAACTTTGTCGCACACCATCTTTCAACACACAACATCTTTCAGCACAAACTTTGTCACACACCATCTTTCACACAACATTGTCACACACAACTTGCTCACCCACAACTTTGTCACACACCATCTTTCACAGACGCAACTTTGTCACACACAACTTTCTCACAACTTTGTCACACACCATCTTTCACACACAACATTGTCACACACAACTTGCTCACCCACAACTTTGTCACACACCATCTTTCACACACAACGTTGTCACACACAACTTTGTCACAACTTTGTCACACACCATCTTTCACACACAACATTGTCACACACACACAC
>Ga0126342_10015721_pt1 | contig 13235 bp, 9 predicted proteins | sample Cyp1metagenome_FD_92528 | JGI IMG/M metagenome (GOLD analysis project Ga0126342, IMG submission 92528) | Coral microbial communities from Lord Howe Island, Old Settlement Bay, Australia - Cyphastrea 1 metagenome | ecosystem: Host-associated > Invertebrates > Cnidaria > Coral ...
CTCTTACGTGCTTTTATTTTTCATCCCCCCCCCCTCTCTAAATGTAAAAACTTTAGGCTTCGGCTTCTGACGTTGGGGGGGTCCACACTTGCAATTAGCATGACCCCTGCGGTCAAATTCCGAGGGGGCAAAATTGCAATCTACATTTTTGGAACGCCCCCCTGCTTGCAATTAGCCTAAAGGTGTGGTGATTATATATACACATACATACACATACGTCTTATCCGCCGACCCCGGCCAAACAAGGGGGAGCGCGCCAGGCAATAAGGGTTTTGACCCTTCAACAACAAGGAAAACCGCCACCACTACCACCACCACCACCAACAACAACAACACCAACCACCAACCACCAACCCACCAACAACACCAACAACACCAACAACACCAGCCACCAGCCACCAGCCACCAACCACCAGCCGCCAGCCACGCCACCAGCCACCAACCACCAGCCACCAACCATCAACCACCAACCACTAACCACCACCACCAACAACCAACAACCAACCACCAACCACCAACAACCACCAACCCACAAACCTACCAACCACCAACCAACAACGACGACCACAAAATTCACATGTTCTTGGCATTCTTTAACAAGAAACGCCGTTACAGATTACAGATTGAAACTAGACTCACTAGACAACAGTGTGGCCCGAAAAAAAGCTGGAGGGAGGAGACGAGAAGATAGCACAGAAGAAAATATGATGATAAATGCTGCTGGTGAAGAGCTTTTACACAGACGCGTTTACACACAGAAGCTTTTACGCACGCACAGGGGCTTTTACACAGAGAAGTCTTTGCGCAGAGCCGCTCTTAGACACAGAAGCTTTTACACACAGAGGCTTTTACACAGAGAAGTCTTTATACAGACTGGCTTTTACGTGCAGAAGCTTTTGCACAGAGAACTTTTTCACACACAGAAGCTTTTACACGGAGAAGTCTTTACACCAAGGAGATTTTGCACACAAACGTGTTTACACAGAGGAGCTTTTATACAGCAGCTTTTACACAGAGAAGTGATTACACAGAGAGCTTTTACACACAAACGCATTTGCACACAGAAGTGTTTAGTGTTTACACAGAGAAGCCTTTACACAGACGAGCTTTTACACACAAGGGCATTTACACAGAGAAGCTGTTACACACAGATGCTGTTACACAAAGAAGTCTTTACACAGAGAGCTTTAACAGACAGGCGCCAGGCGCGTTTACAAACAGAAACTTTTACACAAAGAAGTCTTTACAGAGAGAGCTTGTACACACGGAAGCTTTCACACACAGAAGTTTTTACACAGAGAAGCCTTTACACCCAGGAGCTTTCGGGAAGAAGCCTTCCCCACTTGCTCCAAGAAAAAAACGCAGTTCCATGATTCCATGAATATGTTCAAAAGAGCTGAAGCAGCAGGTCCTCATTCAATAGCTTTCAAGCCCACCCTGCGATGACATCGAGGGTCAAGCAATCCGGCGGAGCCGACGATGAGCGTCAGCTCTAAAATAAGATGTACATACATGTACAGTTTACGTTGTGGCACCGCAAACTATTTGAAGAGAGAACTTTGGATTCTGACATCCATGATATCCCAGATATCACCCCATTGTAAAATGTGTAAAAGATGCAAAGGTGGAGTCCCGCAAAGTTGCCAGTTACTAACATTGTGATCTCTTGACACGTTTGAGTTTCGGGAGTCAAACTCATTCAGATGTATTCAGATGCACAATCTAATTGCGCCTCTTTGGTTGCCATAAAGCGAGTGCCCATGTTGATGCCTTCTGCACCTCACCAAACCCAGGGCTGAGGGACTTCAGGACTCGAGATCAGCTGATCATCAGGTGCAAACGAAACAAGATGACACAAGCACAAAGACGCTAAGCCGCCTTGGCTGCGTCACTGTCAACATGTCTCACTTTGACATACTTTCACTTTTGAACTGGTGGCATTTAAATTTACAGAGACCTCAAATCAACCAGCCTGTGCAACATCTGCAAATGTAAACGGGTCAGCATGGCCATGCTCAAGGACATCTAACTTCAAAGTACTTCATTGTGTTCATTCAAAGGGCACTTTGCATTTATGGAATCAAAATTCCTCAGCAAAAGCTCCCAACGAATCACTGCCCACAAATCTGAATTGATTTCTCTTTCGCTTTCTCTCCCCCTCTCTCTCTTTCTTTCTCCATCGCCATCTCGGGAAATCAGCAGTCAAGCTGTTCAGATTGATTTAGGGCACACAAATATTGATATGGGCATATATGGGCCAAGATTTTTTCATGTATAGACCCCTTCGCAACCCTTCTCACAATTTAATTAGTCATCCCATATTATCTCATATAATATCTCTTGTATCTGTTGGTTCATGGAGCCCTAGGCTGCCGAGTCCCCACACCCATTGCCAAAGCTGCTGCAAGTTGAACTCCGGTAGCCGTGCCTTTGGTGTGCAACTGTGAAAATCCTGCAAAAGTGTCCTGGATTCTGGAATTTCTTCCCCAAACTGGAAGCGAAAGGTGCTGACGGCTACCCACCCAGTTTGCAGCACCAAGAAAATCCCACGTACGTCTTTGGTTTCTTGGTCTAAATCAGAGCAAGTCAGCAAGTCCAATCTCTGTATATACAGTCACTGCACTTTGGTGGAAGCCTTGTCTTTACATCTTGGAAGCTGCTGGGCACTAACAAGGAATCAAAACAGACACACCTTGAACATGAAGAGCAAAAGAAGCACATTCAACTCTCCAGCTCTGATGTAATCTGAGACTGTAATTTTATGTAACCTGATGGAATTTGATAAAATTTCGAATTACAAGGCTAAGCGGTTCTCCATAACAAGGGTAAGGTATCGGTAAGGTTAAGTGCAGCATGATTTCATAGGCTTTTGACAGCTTAGCCCTGCCTTTCAATTTGTGTGATCGTCAGTGCTCTGCGACGCAAACTCACACAGGACATTAACCCCTGTGATACATGATGATCATGATGATTTTAAGATATAGTGCTCCTGGTTGGCCTGAATTTGGATAGATCGATTATGTCGATTATACCCCCAACATTGAAGTGACTGCCCATGTTTCCGTGATTGTTTCAACAGATCACATATGATCACACTGAAATCTGAACCCAAGGAATTCAAATGCCTTCGAGTAGTTGATAAGCTCCCAACCAACTGCACAGGGTCACATGATGTTACATTCACACATGGAACAAAAAAAGGTCTTTGCAGCTGGAGCGCCACCACTGGCCACAAAGGGGATCTTCAACTCCTGGAGCAGTCATAGCCGTCCAAGAAAAAAAAAACACAACAGCGGACTCAAAGTCATTGTTGCTGTGGGCTCTTTTTTTTGCTCACTCCAGGGTAAAACTCCTATATACTACTGCAGCCGTACCCTGAAAACTGAAGACTAATCCTGTTGCCAATACCGAACAGCAGCAACACCGAGCACCTGTGAAGCTTGGGCTAAAAGCACCCAGTTGCCAACGTCTTCTTCACCTGTCTTTGGTAGGCCCACAAGGCGGCAAAATTAAAAGAACCGTTGTCAAATGGTTACCATGGCCGGTGCCGGCACACGCTCAAGTCAGTTGATCCACGTGGACCATCGCATGTGCAATCTCAGCTAAGTTAAACAAGCTGGACAATCTGAAGTCAACTGAGGTAGGCCAGCGGCTTCAACTGGCCAAACTGTAACAGCCACCAATTTTCTACGTATTCTATCAATGATAGGCGAATGGTTAAATAAGCTGAAGATTTCACGAAAATCAAACGTGAAGGGACATGAAGGGACCACATAAAAGGATAGAAAGTGGTAGAAGTGAGAGAAGTGCGAGACGTACAGAGTAGAGAAGTGACACACACACACAGAGAGAATCACGTTACTCCAAGCAAGGCCAACAGCACTTGATGTCAAGCCCAGGAAATGGCCTGGATGGCCGCCACAATCAAAGCCGTCCATGGAAATCATGTCTGCTCCTTGGTGCAAGTCCAACAAACATGGAACAGTGGCACAACAGCACGTGCCATGCCAGCCATGACCAGTTACCTGTTCCACTTGGGCTGGAGCTGTGGGAGTGTGATATCTCACAAACGATGATACTGTATAACATATATATAAGTTTACACATATTAAATGGTTAGAACATATGATATATATATGTATATATTATACATGATAAACAATATATATAATTAAACACATTACAGTATAGTATGTTAAGTCCCCGCATCCAGCGCCCAATTTCATACAGCCCACACGATTTGAATCATTCAGCATTTACACCTTCAGTCCCCGGCCCATCTTGGCCGCTGTCTGCGCGTGTCTCACTGCCACGCACTTGTGGATGACAAACATGCCTGCCTCCTTAGAGTTGAGCGGAGTATCGCTTCATATCGCTTCCCTTTTGGCAATACTCTCCGAGTAGAGTTGACACCTCAACACATTCATCCTTTAGGATCAACAAACTGCTATTTGCAAACCCGGGATGTGCAGAATGCCTGCAGCAGTGTCACACATACATTGCAGGCAAAGTAGTGTATTTGATAGTGTTTATGATGTTTATGCCAAAGTTTATGCTAAACTTTCCTTCCCTCACCTACAATATCCATCAATATCCTACAAGCGTCACTTTGTGGTCCCTTAGTGGACGGGCTCCTTGCACTTCTTGATCACCTTCTCCGGATTTCGTCCAGCTGTCTCGACCACCTTCACTTTCTCCTCTATCAGCACCTGGCAACATTCTCACGCCAAAGTGTCATGCAAGAAGAGATGCAAGAAGTATATATAAATAGATTCAATAGATGTATACTGACTGTATGCATGAATATTATATATTATATATACAACATATATAATATATATCTATAAGATTCTATAAGCACATCATCTCCCGACATGGGCCTCTACAATCCCATCAAAGTCAGGTGGAACGCCGACTGGCAGCAGCCTACAAGCGGCAAGGATGGCCCACATCTGATCGAAAGCAGGTGAAAAAATGTTAAGAAACAAAGATGGAGAATCTGTGAATATCTGTGAATCTTGGTTACTGATACTGTAACATACTGTAGCGGTTGACTGGTCATCTAGCTAGTACATGCTAGTACTGCAAGCGATTCGGAAAATTCGGAAAATTTAGTCCCTGGCGTGATGTTCACACCAAAAGGCCTCGGGCTTGTTGCTGGAATTAGATGGAATTAGCAAGTCAAGGTGATCAAGGAATCTGAAACAGTACTCTTTGACCAGCTTCGAAGCGAAACCCACCGGAGCCCATCCCGACACACATATTGTAATACGATGTAATACGCCCTTCCAAAGTTTCCGTTGACGACATGACGCAAATGAGGGTCTGCAGTGGAAATTATGGAATGAAGCAGCAGCAAAACATCATTGTAACAATTGTAACCCGTCACCTACAAATCCGGATGCTGGCTTCTCAGTCAATTTCCGGCACTTCCTGCTCAGCACGCGCAAGAATATCCAGAGAGACTAAGCTTTCTACCACGGACCACTTGGCACACCTTGCTGGACCTAGCCTATTGGGCATCTTGTTATGACCAGCACTTCAGCCATTTTTCAGTCAAGCGAACCAAATGCTCGCATTTGCACTGCCCAAGCGGCTTGTGGGTCTGGGTTTTGAATTGTTTTCTAGATGATTCTAGAGCGAATGTGTCTGAAAAAAGGCTTTCAGCCTATAAGGCAGCCTCACTACACGAAAGCTTGCTCAAGCCCTCCACGCCCTCCACGCCCTCCACAAACAGAATCGAAGTCAGAGCAGCAGTCTCCATGTTGCTTGCAGTAGCTATTGCATTGGCAGGTGTGGCTTGGATTAAACCGACCGCAGCCATAGGACTTGCATGAGCCCTTGGTCCCGCCACATGTAGTGGCGAAATCCGAGCAGCAATCTCCGTGTTCCTTGCAATAGTCATTGCATTGGCAACTGTGGCTGGGATCAAACCTCCCGCACCCAAACTTCTTGCAAGATCCCTGAGATGGAGGTGGAGGGGAGGGTGCTTTGCCTCGCTTCACCGAGAATTGGTGGAGCACCTTTCCGTGATAGTCAAGGAATTGAGTTTTCAGCTCCTGGAAGTCAGCGGAGAAGGTGTGAAGAGTGAAGCCTGCAACCTTTTGCTCCCACACGGTTTGTACCGTTGAGCTCGAAAGATGATCCTCCTCCACATCTTGATCTGCTGTTTGAACCATGGCCCCAGCACCACTGGTCACATAAGCTCCTGCACCGTTGATGGTATATTGATTCAGCAAGTGGGTGTGACCATTGAGGTACAAGTCAAAACCGTGCTTGGCCATTGGTGTGACAAAATCTTCCACATCCATTTCGTCTGCAGGATGATGACCAACAATGATGAGCCAGTCCTCTTTTGGGACTTTGCTCAACGCCTGAGTGAACCATTCAAACTGAGCAGTGCAGTTCTGTGTCAGGATGTTCTCATGAAATTTGCATGGCCCCTCTGCAATAGGATCACAGGTGGGGAACTCTGATCCACAAGGATCCCACTGGGACTCATCGTCGCCGCGGTAAGCTGACACGCATGGTGAAGTATCCAGGAAAATGAAGGAAATGTGCTGATTGTCGCTTATTGCCACGCGCTTGGCAAAGTACCTGCTATCCATCACCCAGTTGTTGAGAACTTTTGACAGCTGGCACTGAGCCTCGACGTCGTATCCATATTCATGGTTCCCAAGAACAGAGTACCAAGGCACCTGAAGGGACTTTGCACTGTAGACATTGGTAAAATCATCAGCCACCTGCTTGTCAGAAGTGCTGGTGATTCCGCAGTAGTAGAAATTGTCACCGGTGTTCACAACAAAGGAGGCTTTGTTCTGCTCAGCAGTTTCTGCCATCTGCTTAGCCACGGTGGTCACCGTCGTTTGATGGAAACCACCGAGGTCATAACCGCCCCAGTCTCCCAAAGTCAGGAAGGACACTGACCCATTGGAAGTATTGGAAGTCCCCATAGCCATAGCCAACCCCAAGTATGACAAAACAGCCAAAGAGAGCGCCATGGAACTGGAGCGAGGCGAGGCACAAAGTGGCACAAAAACTTACAGTACAATTAGCTGAGCTTGTTCTGATCTAACTGCGGGACAACGATGTAGGGATGCCAATGAGTGATGCCGCGATGCCATAAGTAAGTTAAGGCAAAAGATGAAAACCTTCTCTCAAAAAGCTTGTCAGGGCGGTTCAGTACCCTGTGAGCCTTTACAGTACTAAATGTATGGGTAATTATTCAACTAACAAAGGCTGACAAGGTTGATTGGTTGCCTTGCCTTGCCTGATCTCATCTCGCAGGGCCTCTTTCCCTCTGGGTGGCTGCGCCACAGTCAGTGCAGTAATGATCCTGCGCAAGGCTTTGGAGTGGTCATGGTATGGTATGGCTGGAAGTGAATGAAAGTCCGAAATGCCTCTTTAACATCTTGTCACAAACACGTGCACACGCACACACACATGTAATATATATATATATATAAATTATATATATATGGACATAGTACTGTAATAGTTCAAGATAGTGTATGATAATATGATGATTAATTATAACATCAAAGTGGAAATACATTATATCGCTTGCTGTCCTTTGGCAGAGGCATTGCACATGCATGGACAAAGCCAGCACTGCTGAGGCAAGAATAAACAAGAAAATATGTAAACATGCAAGAATAATCCAGGAAATTACATGAATTGGTAGTCTCACAAATTCTATAAATAGATATACATAGTTTATAAATAGTTCATAATGGAAAGTGATGCAAGTTGCTCAGTTCGTTGGCTGTCCCGAGACCACCGCCATTGGAGACAGCAGCAGCCAGCTCAGCGTAGCCAACGTAGTGCATCCTTGGTGCTTCAAGGATTTCAGGGCTTTCGAACGCGTTTTCATGCGCTTTAAGCAGATCTAAAAGTTTCGGATGCTGATTCTCATTCATGACAGAAAGAAAACAGAAAGCATGATGCTCTTTGAATGGCTGGCTTCTTTTGGACATATGTCAGTTCACGAAGGATTTGATTTGGTTCATCAATGTGACCAGATGTGACCTGATAGCTTGCCGGAATTGGCAATGCACATATGTTTTTCTCTGCGCTGGATGCGGGTGCCGCGGGCATAGAGAGCTTGGCTGCTCCATCCCACCAGGCATGGCAGATCATTGCAGAACCATTACCGGAAGACATTGCCCATGGCATCACCTAAGTGCTGCACTGTTACACCCTCCTTCCCTACCATGAGTATATGGCAAAGCCCACCCTTCCAACATAAGCCAACCCACTTATAAGACTAAAACATACTAAAACAAACATCTGTGGCCAAATTGCAACTGAACAATCTTCTTCTCACTCCATGAAATGCACTATTGAAGAAAGGCACCAATACCACCTAATGGATTTGAGCCCTCATCCTTCTCATCTTCGTAGACTTTCTCGGCGATGTATTTGCCGTACCTTATCAGGATTCAACATGTTTCAACAGTTTTGACGAAGCACATCGAAGCTCAAGACGGTGCTTGTTCACTTTCTCTGCGCCAGTGCGTTCTTCCCATTTCTCATCATGTCTCCCACTTTGTCCCTAGTTTTCTTCTCTTACTTATCACAGCTTATCACAGCTTATCACAGCTTATCACAGCTTATCACAGCTTATCACAGCTTATCACAGCTTATCACTCCACCACACTTCCGACCCAAAGTGGGCAAAGCACCAGTCTCCAGCGACGCCCAAATCGAAAACCCAGCCTGAACAAAGGTGGAGGCACAGAGTCAGCAAAGTAATTAACGCAACTTTTAATTCGCCTTTTTTGAGCCGGCCAACGCATTACATCGAATTACCATTGATTGGCTGTAAAGCGTGTGCTATGAGGAAGTGCTCGATGAACCTGTCTAGCAAGAGCCTGCCTCAATGCAGCTTTCACTAGTTTCAAGATGTTTCATGAATCAGTCCGACATCATGCGCGTGCCTTTACTGGCAGCAAGGCGGAGATATAGTCGGTGTTTGTCACCTGGATGCTGCATGGATCCCGGATGTGTTAAAGACATTCTATTCCTGGCCATATGAACGCGGCATAGTATAAATCATAGTATGAGATCCTTGTTTGAATTCTAGTCTTCCGGACTCTTGCAGTGTCTTCCCATTGGCAGCTTGGCTGTTTGCTCTATATAAAGTAATTATATTAGTAGCATTGGCCTGTGGGAATTTTGGCTCGGCGTACTTCAGCAACGAAAAAGGTTTCACCTCCACGATGGACATGCCAAACGCAAACATGTAGCACCACAAAACCAAGCACCGAACTCCGATCACACGAAAGAATCACCAAAAACACAAGAAACACCAAAGATTACCAAAGAAAAAGAACCAAAAAGAACAGGCCTGCCTTTCTCGATCACTTTGTCTTCCAACTGAGGGGAGTTGATACTTGGCTCCTTCCGCACTTTGATGCGTGTAAGTGCACGCCACTGCTCACCTGCAGGCGAGCAGATCGGTGTACTGAAGCTGAGAGCAATGTGGCAGACTTCCAACAAAGCACCCCTCTTTTTGATTCTTTTTGTGAGCTTTCAATGCAAGCCTGCTGTGAGGAGTGGATAATAGTGGATAAGGGTGCTTGGCACAGTCTAGTGGGATCACTGTGAACAAAAACACCGTGCCTTCTTCAAAGGCTGGACCTTCGAAGAGTTCAGCTACCTGACCAAAGAGATCCTCAGATTCAAATGAAGCGTGCTGTGGTTTTCGGAGTTTGCGTGGAGTTTTTGGAAGCATGTCAACAAATGATGACAAGGTAGTAGGAAGTTTGGAAGCAGCACTTAACTGACACTGGGAGAAAAAGCTATGCGCGAACATGCTGCTGAAGACCTCACTGCTACAGTTTACAATAATATGCCCGATTCTGCCCAGGGCCTAAAAAAGCGAAATGCTGGAAAAACACAGAAAAGCTACATACAAGATCAAACAAGTATATATAATGAAATACTGTACATTGAAATACACTAAGATCATCTAAAATCACTGAAACGCAATGACATGTTACGAAATGACATCTATCCCTCCTGGCCATGGAACATTCTCTGCAGCTAGTGAAGTTCTTGACGCCAGTCTTGCTGACACCTGCTGCGAGACCGCCGAGACCACGACAAAGGTGAAGTGCCTTCAGATCGTAGCAGCATCACCGGGTGCTCACTTCGCTTGTTAGTGGCAGAGTGCAAAAGTTGCCCAGTTCGCACGTACCGCCCTTCTACAGTATCCTTTTATGTTTGTTGAACTCATTTGCAATATCTTGCCATGCTAAGAACCTAAAACTAGCATTGAGGCCCATCTCAGGGCACAAGGGTCTTTACATTCTTCAATCAGTTCCCACCAATATCTTGATCAAGAGTTGCATAGTGCCACCATGTTACTGTATACTCAGCAGAAAGCAAGCCTTGGCTCAGACTCGCTCAGACATGATTATCTTATGTTGAAAATATAATATATATAATATAATATTACAATATAACGAATATAATAGAAAATAATATAATATAATATTATATAATACAATATAATATAATATCATATGATATAATATAATATTACTAGTTTTCAAAGTTCTGGAATCCAATTCCTTTCACAAGGAACCTTGACCTCAACATTCCAAGGCAAAGTGATGACACCGGATATCAGCTGTCCTCTCTCCGACATGCTGCAAACGCCCTTTCATTTTGATAAATTTTCAGTTCTTTCCATGTCCAGCCGATCCTACCTACAATTGACGGAGAGCTGTTCAACCAAGCCGCCAAACTGACCAAGCGCCAGTGCCGCAAATTGGAACGCAGTGTAGTCATGGCTCCGAAAATTGATGGCCGAAGGCCAAGCAGAAGAAAGACCATATACAGTACACCCATGGACCTCTTGTTTAGGGAATCAAGTCTGGGAGCCTGGGTATTAGGTGACGGTCAAAGCTGCATGCATCTTCTCTTGAAAGAAAATCACGGAGTGATAGTGGACCTTGTACAGGATTTGTTTGTACCATGCTTTCGACACTGTTTGAAGATTGTTTGAAGTGTCTCTCTGGATGAACTCCTGACAGTGCCAAACCCCTTAGTTATTATCTTGGGTCCTTTGAAGCGTGGGCATGGCCAGAATGCAGTCTGACTATGCAAAGCTGCGCGTCCAAAATTAAGACAAAGCCATCAAGAACACATCCGTGAACTGTGAAGACAGAAATCTATAGCTCTCCGCCGCGGACATCTGTGGCTTACGCTAGCATAGCAGAATAGTATGTCTTGATATGTCTTGTGTCATATCTCTTGGCTCCTTTGGCCACTTCCTATCCCAGTTGGATCAATGCTTCTGCTGTCAAGACTGTGAACATAGCAAACCGCGCCGAGCGTAGCTCCGTACCATTCCGTACCTACATCTTGCAAGACTCCGACACCGAACTTGAAACACTCTGAGGCCAATACCCACCCTGGATGATTGGATGCCTTGGAGTGATCGGCTTTGAAAAGCTTGTGAAGGACCTTTCTGGTGGATTGTCTCCAGCGTGATTATATAAACAGAGCAGGACTTAGGGCCCCTGCTTAATGCCCAAGGCCTAGCAAACCAAACAGCTGCTTTCATCTTCATAATCATCATCATCATCATCATCATCCTCGTCGACTTGTACAGCTTGCAGGAGGACGAAACAAACTGCGAGCTAGAACGCGCAGTGTGGCCCTGATGGCTCAGAGCAAGTGCGATGCAACTGGTGCAACTCGTGCGGGTGCACAAGCGAATGAAGCCTTCTACCTATATCAATCCGTGTCCAACATCTAGATGGATCTAACACGGCCACCCACTGGCCTGCGTCAGCTTAGTTTTGAGGACCATATCTGCCTGGCAACAGCACGTCTCGCGCTCAACGCACCAAACACACAACCGAGACAGGTGATTGACACGGTGACGCCTCTTGACGCTTCTGATGCTTCCAGGTGTCTGAACCAAGCAGCTGCAACGGGTCGTTGCATGCTGACAACAAACACCAAAGATCATCAGAGTAGCCGCCTGCGTGTTAACATGATAAACCAATTGCTAAGGCTTAAAATGCCTCCCATGTAGGAATGAAATGATATGAAATGCGACGGGAGCATCCAGAAACAGTCCAAGGAATGGACGCCCCACAGCCATCTGTATCAGCTGCTTAACTACCTGCCTACATTGTAACATTAAGAAAGTCTGGCCTGGCCGACAAGCTAGATCTGGAGTAAATGAGTAGATTGGACGGCACATCCTGATGTTCTTTGAGACCTTGCGTCACCAGTATTTCGCTCCTACTCGCCTACAAGTTTCATCAAGTTTCTATCTCCTGTCTCACACTATGAATTCCATTCCATTACTGAATCCAGGAAGTTGAACTGCGGAGGTAGTGGCAGACTGTAGCATCACTGCCCATGCCAAACATCCAAACTATGAAATTGATTGAATTCGTATGAGTTTGTGTGAAATTGTGACAAAGTCCTTCTAAGAATATACCGTACATGCTGCTCAAATATGCGGATGCGTGCTTTCTCTTCATATGATTCTACGATGGATGTCTCAGTGAGCTTATATGCAGAGATATGCATTCTTATACCTATACCCTATCAGATGATTCACCCCACACTTCTCGCGAGTTTAAGCCGCTACCGCAACTTCTTCTAACTTTGGGATACTTTGGGCCATTGCCATGAAACAAACATGCTCAAACATGCCTTGTGCACTCTCAGCACTCCTATATCAGGCAGCTGACATTACTGTAGCTGACTCTATGCTACATTTCGTGACACGTTTCATAGACAAAATACCTGCCTTGAGGAAATGGCCTTGAGGAAATGCAAAATTTTGAGTTTTTTTTTACCTCAAAACCAGTCAAAAGGCTTCAAACATGCTCATGCAGCACTCAAGCACCACTTAAACCAAACCAAAATTGTCATATTTTTCTCGGCCATTTTTTGAGATAAATTGAGGGGCCATTTTCGGATGTTGAAATCTCAACATATTTCGCACGCTCTCTATGCGCACTTTAGCTGGCTCAGAACAGCTCGCTGGGATGAAAAAAGTGGCTGATGGAGATGTCCAAAACTTGATGCCAAGACATTACCAAATAGCCAACAACCAAAAAGAAAAAAACTCAAAATGTTTCAAAAAAAACAAACTGTCTCAATTGCAAATTTTAGTTGTTAATTGACCAGTTGCTCAAATGGCCTCAATTGCAACCAAATGGAACCAAACTAATTCAATGGCTTTTTCTCCGGTCCAAGGA
>Ga0126342_10015722_pt1 | contig 13233 bp, 7 predicted proteins | sample Cyp1metagenome_FD_92528 | JGI IMG/M metagenome (GOLD analysis project Ga0126342, IMG submission 92528) | Coral microbial communities from Lord Howe Island, Old Settlement Bay, Australia - Cyphastrea 1 metagenome | ecosystem: Host-associated > Invertebrates > Cnidaria > Coral ...
CGGCAGTGCCCACTGCGATCTGGAAGTCGCGGTTGAGGTCCGGCAGTGCCCACTGCGATCTGGAAGTCGCGGTTGAGGTCCGGCAGTGCCCACTGGGATCTTGAGCTCGCGGTGGAGGTCCGGTAGTGCCCATTGGGATCTGGAGCTCGCAATGGAGGTCCGGCTGTGCCCACTGGGATCTGGATTGCGAGGAGGAGGCGGCTGAGGAGGCGGAGGAGGCGGAGGTGGGGGCGGAGGAGGCGGCGGCGGAGGAGGAGGAGAACAGCTCTGATAAAATCTATCAATCGTCACCTGACAGGTGGGGAAATAAAAATATAAATATTTAATTAATTTAATTTAATTCTTAAATATAAAATATAATATTTTCAATAAATAAATTAAAATATAATATATATATATATGAGATCTTGTAAAAATCCCGAATTCCTTCGAATAATTTTTCCCAGATTATTATTTATTTTATTTTTTTATTTTTTCCATGCGCAGGCTTCAGATCTTAATCAAAGAATTCATATGAATAAGGAAAGGGAAAAAGAAAAGGAATAATAAAGGAAGGAAAAGGAAAGAATAGGAAAGGGAGAGGAAAAGGAAAGAGAAAAGGAAAGAGAAAGGAAAAGGAAAGGGAAAGGAAAAGGAAGGTAAAGGAAAAAGAAAAGGAAAGATAAAAGAAAAAGAAAACGAAAGGAAAAAAAAGAAAAATTGGAAAAAGAAAAATATAGAAAACATAGGAAAAGGAAAAAAGGAAAGGAAAAAAAACAAATCAAATAATATCTTATACGAACCATTTTTGATGCCAAAAATTATCGTTTTCATTATTATTTTATTATTATTTTTGAATTATATATATATTCCGATATATATTATTAATATAATTAATCTTATTTATTTATTTTTTATATTTTATTATTTTTTTTAAATAAAACATAAAAAAATATATAAATAATTATAAATATATAAAACCATATTAATTTAATATTAATTCAATATTAGAAAAAATCGTAAAATTATTTTAATTTTGAAATTAAAAATAAATTATATATATATATTTTTTTTTACAAATATTAATTTCTATTAATTAAAAGAAAAAAAAAAAAAAAAAATAAATAGACAATATTTATTCCAATTGGTTTTTGGTCCACTAAAAATATAATTTTATTAATAAAAAATATAAATAATATAAATTCAAAAAATATATTAATATATATATATAAAATTATTTTAAAATATCCTAGAAAAATAATCAAATATAAAATTTATATTATATAAATTATAATAATAATTATTATTTTTTTTCAAAATATATTATCGTATTTAAATTATATTTTTTTTAAATTCAATATTAATTTTATTATAATTTATTTCAAATTATTATTATCTTTTCTCTAGAATCCAATATCCAATCCAATCCAATATAATTTCGAATTATTTAATTAATTTTTTCGAAAATATCCAATTCATTAAACATATTATCCCTTAATAATTATTCAAAATATTCCATAAATAATTTATTTCAATAAATATAAAAAATAAAATTATATTATTTATTTATTGATATAAGCGGATGCCCTTGCTTACCCCCATCCACCTAGTAATTACCCCAAATTTCAAATTCCAAAGGCACAGCGGCTCAGATGCATCATGATTTGAAGCCGTTACCCATTTTGAATCATGTTTCTACTTGCATTTAGCTATGCTAGGGATCAGAAAATAGGAAGGTGCGACCTATCAATTTGGAATCAAATCCCAATGGCACACCGCCAAAAGCCATTCCAGGCCAAAAGCTTAGCCAAACATTGAAACAATATCACCAATTTATGTTCTGGTATCTCCAAAAGAAACAAAATAAAGGGTGTCCATTTTTATAAAAATTAAAATGCCTGTGGCATATTTTCAAGAAAATAGAAAATTTTCACGAAACCGTTGCAAATTTTAAATTCCTAATTATATTTAGCTATGCTAAGAATCAGAAAATGGGAAGATATGATCTGTCAATTCGGAATCAAATTCCAATGGCACTCCGCCAAAAGCCATTCCAGGCCAAAAATTTAGCCAAACATTGAAATAACATAACCAATTTATGTTCTAGTATCTTCACAAAAAACAAAATAAAGGGTATCCATTCTTATAAAAACTAAAATTCCAATGGTTTATTTATAAAAAAATAAACAAATTTTACGAATTCATTATATATTTTAAATTATGTTCCTAGTTGCATTTAGCCATGCTAAGAATCAGAAAATAAGAAGGTACGACCTGTCAATTCGGAATCAAATTTCAATAGCACACCACCAAAAGCCATTCCAAGCCAAAAGCCATTCCAGGCCAAAAGCTTAGTCAAGCATTGAAACAGCATTGCCAGCTTGCGGTTCTGGTATCTCCAAAAAAATCAAAATAAAAGGTGTCCATTCTCATAAAAGCTAAATCCCAATAATACACTTACAGGAAAGTGGAAAATTTTTACGAAATCGTTGCAGTGAATTATATATCTAGTTATATTTAGTTATGTTAAGAATCAGAAAATATAAAGATACGACCTATCAATTCGGAATCAAATCCCAATAATATACCGCCAAAAGCCATTCCAGGCCAAAAGCTTAGCCAAGCATTGAAACAGCATTGCCAACTTACTGCTCTGGTATCTCCACAAAAAAGAAAATAAAGGGTATTCATTTTTATAAAACCTAAAATTCCAATAATATATTTATAAGAAAAAAAAAAATCATGAAATTATTTCCCTAGTTATATTTAGCCATACTAGGAATCAGAAAATAAGAAGGTACAACCTATTAATTCGGAATCAAATCCCAATAGTACATCGCCAAAAGCCATTCCAGGCCAAAAGCTTAGTCAAATATTAAAACAACATCGCCAGCTTACGGTTCTAATATTTCCAAAAAAAAAAATAAAGGGTATTCATTCTCATAAAAATTAAAATTCCAAATACCCAAATTAATCATATTAAAATCATACCCTGCCCTACTATAACGGAATCCGATACATATGGAATATAAATAATTTAAAAAAGATTTTTAGACGAAATATCGGAATTATATTTTACCATCCCAAACAAAATCCACCCCACGTATCCCCACGTCAAATCAAAAATAATAAATAATAGAAAGATCCAAACAACAAAATTCGGAAGATAAGGTAGAGGAGGATAATGTTGCGGAAAATAAGGTAGAGGATGATAATATGGAGGATAATAAGGTATAGGATAATGATGTTAAGAAGGAAGAAGATAATAATATTAAAAATAATTATGTTAAGGAAAAAAATAAAAAAGATAATAAATAATATTACAGAAGAGGAGGTAGAGGAGGATAATGCAGAAAACGAAGTAGAAAATAATGATGTTAAGGATAATAATGTCAAGGGCGAAGACGAGGATAATATTAGGAATAATAATCTAGAGAATATTAAAGAGGAGGAAGAGGAGGAGGATCATTTCAACCCCCCCGAATGGATTCATTTTGTATAGGAAATTTACATTGCTTTTTACGTTACTCCAGGAATTATTAGGAGGCAAATAAATATAATTTACTATATTTATTATTTGCCATATTAAGAATTCCTACGTACCCATATATTATATTGTAAAAATCATTTCAAATAATAAATCATATAGTAATTTATTCCAGTGGTTATATCATTTTTTCCGCATATTACGTCAAAATAAAACAACAAAATACTATCTAAAACAAAAATATTTTTTTCACCCAATAATAATTAATTATTTTTTTCAAATATATATATATAATTATTTAAAAAAATATAAATTTTAAAACAAAAAATATCATTTATAATATATTTCTAAATATTATATTTATTTTTAAAAAAATATATCGCATAATTAGATTCTTAAAATATCTTAAAATTATATATATATAATTCGAATTAAAAATTAATATCTTGTTAGTTATATCAACATATTAGGTCAAAAATTGCCAAAAAAATATAAATATTTGTAAATAGGCCCAAATAACGAAAATTCATATTTTTTTATCAAAATAATTATTTATACTAAAAAATTAGTAACTCAGGCCAACACAAAAATTAAAAAGAAAAACTGGAGAACTCAAGATTATTAGATATCCGCCTTTATATAATTCAGCTGATCCCCCCCGATATCGATTTTCTAGATCGAAAAAGGGTGGTCGCAAACCCCCCACATCAAAATGCCTCTATATAGAATATTAAAATAATTAGAATATATACTGGGGAATTATAAAATCACATATATTTATCTACCCCATATGCTTCAATAATCTTCAATATTCTAGATATCCAATAAATTTATATTTTATACCATTATTTTGATTTTCTAGAAATCCAAATAATTACGCAATCAGAATAAATATACCAGGAGATTTTCTAAGGGCTCCCACATGTGGAACCCCCCAAGAGTTCCATTTTCTAAAAATCCTCTGGGTGGAAAAAACCTAACACTTGTACCTAATATATATCGAAACAAATGCCTGTTTCGTGACCTCGCCCGCTCACTGATTTAATAGGGGAAATTCCACGGGGTATGGTTGGATTGAGGTTGGGAGGCTATAGCAAAATTAAAGGTAGGGCTAAATATGCCAAAATCGTCCGCTCCAGCTCGGGGGGCTTCAGCCCATTCAAATGCTCGAAAGGGGATTGTGAAAGATTGCGAACAAAATAGAATCAATTGCCTCTCTAGAAAATCAGGGATCACTAGAGAACCAGGCACGTACTCCCAGAGATACTCAAATTATGCTTCTGGATTTTGGGCACCTAAACTATGCAGAAAATCAGCATCTTACGACTCAGAGGTCTCCAAAAGATGTTCTGTAGAAAAATGGGGGAACTTTTAAAGCAGCATTTAAGCACATTAGTGCTTTTCGAATTGTTGAAAATCCATCCTCTATAGGGGGGTTAACCGCCCTGATATCCTAGAGGAAACTCATACCCGTATGATAGATAGATAAAAAAATAGATAGATAGATAAATAGATAGATAGATTGATTGATTGATTAGATATATATATATATGTAAATAAATATTCTTTTGTGTGTATATATATATATGTATAATATTATAAATCATTAAATACATTTATATGTTGCAAACAGTTTGCACTCACATAATTAGGTTAGCAATACTTGAACTGTGATCTCAATCCTTGATGCACCATTTTGACGCGTAGAATTTGTAGAATACATGTTTGAGGCAAATTTGAATATACAATTGATGCATATCCAGAGCTCAGTGCTGTGAAACGGCTGAGCATCACAAGCTGTAGAAAAAAGAGCTGCAGTTGTGCGACCACGGCAGTGGTCGAGAATTGGAGGGGATGTAGCTCCAGGGTTTTCAGCTCAACCAGAGGGTAAACTAACATAGCTATGGAAAATCACCATTTTTAATGGGAAAATCCACTATTAATCACCATTTTCAATAGCTATGTTAGTCATTACCAGAGGGTAATTCGAAGGAGAGCAGTACCATCAGTACCATTGCTATTGGATGATTGGACCTTCTCTGTTTGGGGACACCCTATGGCCTGGTCGGTGGGGTTCCCATCTCCCAACTGTTTCCTCTACAGTTTTGATTTGAAAAGTCACAGGTTTTGGTCAACAACATTTCAAATTACAGTACCTGTTGCAGAAGTGAGGCCGTATTGCTACACGCTCTGGGGGAGCTGGCTACCTGTGTCTTCCTCAGATGAAAGTGGGTTGTTCAGCCTTTTTTCGCGAGAAAACGGTCGTATCCAGAGGTTGTCCTTTTCCAAGCCATCCCACAAAGCTTTTGAACTTTCCTAGGAAATCAGCGCGTCAAAGATTCAGTGTCTGCTTGATATCCCCTATTGATATGGTGGTTTCCTGGAATAGGGGTGCCCCAATAGCTGGTTTATATAATGGAAAATCCTACTAAAATGATCTAAAATGGATGATTTGGGGGTACCCGTACTTTAGGAAACCTCCATATCCCTTATGATTGGCACCCAACTTGGCCATCTTGCCCGAACTCACAACTGCCAGGTCGCCGGCACTGTCTGCTGACTCTTTGCAGCAACCCCAACAGGGGCGGTTCGGTGTATAGCTCGGCAGTGCCCATGTTTTTTTTTGGGCCAATCCAGAGGTGAAAGCCAAAGCCCAATGGTGGTAACTCCACTGGTAACTCTCCAAGTGCAAAGTTGCTGCCTTGTGGTAATTTTTTCACGCCATGGGAAGTCACCATGGTAGGTAGGTAAATCATCTAAAAAAAGGAATATTTTCCATACTGTGGGTGAAACGATGTCATAAACCATCCCCCAAATCACCATAAATGGGTTGTAATGCATAAACCATTCCCAGTCATGGGTGGTTTATGACACTATTTTTACCCTAGATACGTAGCATCGAAGGGTCCATGAAATCTGCCTCTGGATCTTTCACGAAACGCGCGAACCACGCTGTGCTGGCTTGGTACCAGCTCCATGAGTTCGCCGTGGGGCCCAAGGATAGCGTCAAACGATACCTGAAGACCAGATCGGTGCAATGGAACTCACGGAGGACAGCGCTTGACAGTTTCTCAAAATTAAGGCTCCACCATCCGTATGGTTTTTATTGTCCTCTATTTTGGGAGGCCCACATTCTAGATTCACCTTGAGGGTCAACAGTTTCAAGCACAGTTTTTGGTGTTTCTCCAACAGCTGGCACATCCCAAACCTTCGACATGGAAGCTCGAAATGGGTTTGTCTGAAAACAGGGTACTCTGATGGTTTATCATCATTTTTCCTATGAAATGGCACGCAATCTTGGGGGTACCGGGCATACCGCATTTTCCGACACACCCAAACGGGATAAGAAGAGACTTACAATTACCAAATCAATCTGAAAGACGCATAAATACACATTTTTGATCCATGTTTCAATGGATTGGTTTAAGGGACAACCTTAACCGGAAACCATAGATTTTCCCATTAAACATTGAGTTTTCCTGAATTTTTTCCCTTAAACCAATCCATTGAATGTTGGGGATGGTTGCATTACATATTCTTGACTCTTGCTCACAATATCAAATCAGGAGTCCCTTTCTACTGGTTGGTGAGTGGGATTCCCCATGATGAATGCGACAATCCTCGCTATATTTTATATAATGACATGGATTTCAGAATAAGGTACCTCAAATATCCTCAAATCGGTTGGTCAATCACCACGTTCCCTATTCGATGGCCATTTTCTTGGGGTTAAAATCCAAAATTTCAAGGCACACCCATATAATCATCACATGGATCTGGCTGAGTTATAAGAATTCACCAACCCAAAAAAATGCTGAAATAAAACCATTTAGGGGATGATTCCCTGAATCCTAACCATCATTCTAGTGACGTCACAGTGAAGTTAATATAAACATAAGTCATCCGGATCATCCGACTGGATTTCTACTTTTTGTTGTTATCCAGTCTTCAAGTCTCTTCGCCCGGTCGGGCGACGGTAGCACCCTGAAACGCTTCACGTTTCAGTGGTAGGGATGCCTGACGTGGCAGCCGCAGGTGATGAAAATTCACGAGAGTTGCCTGCTAGAATCAAATTGCAACTAGGGTCTAGGGTTTCAAACATGTTTGCCAAATCTAAAGGTGGTAAACCCAAGAAAAAAATAACCAGTCATTACCAATTTCACAAGAAATGGGACCTTTACCCTCCAAAATTGGAGGTTTATCCTCTACTAATCAAAGATGGCAATGGACGAACCTCCGAAAATATATGGTTTTCCATGGTTTTCCTCTTAAGACCTCCAGTTATAGGGGATTTCCAATTGCCATGTTTGATTGCCGGAGGTATAGGTGCATGATCGGGCTTGCCAGGTAATACCACAGCAAGGGCGGAGATGTGCAAATCCGTGAGCTTCCAACCAGCCCTGGCCGTGCCTTCAAAGAAATGGTTGCAATTGGCCTCACAGCACCAAAAGACATCCATGCCTTTTCCCAAAGTCACACAACATGTTTATGCTTATGGCCCGAAAACCGGCCTAGCGTTTTTGCGATATTTGGGGTGGGGTGGGGCTGGTGGGGATGTTCACGTCATTTGCATGTGCTAGACGTGTCTTTCTTGCTACGCTAGACACGTCTTTGCTTCTCTTTCACACACACACACACGTGATGCTACGCTAAACATGTTTTTTGCTACGCTAGACACGTCTTTGCTTCTCTTTCACACACACACACACACACGTGATGCTACGCTGAAGTTGAATATTCAACACAAATAGAATACTGTAGACCATTCCAGAGGTCAGCTAACTAAAACTGTCTACCGTGTGCAACGTGGAAATCCAAAGGTGGTTGCTCACACGGGCACAATCGATGCATGTTGGAAATCATGTAAAAAATGACTCCCAGCACTTTGTCAAGTCGCAATGCGATGATCATGTGCTACGCCAAAGCATGGCAATGGCGATACATAATTACATCGAAATGCTGATGTGTGTGATATCACTGCAAAGACGGTCCGCAAGTTGAAGTGATGGAAAAGAATCGCTGGCGCTGTGGCGAAACGCAAATGACCCCAAAATCCGTTACGTATTTTGGAGGTGCGTAACAACAAAAATATACTCGTCGTTGAGGTAAAACACGATTGATTTCTTTGCAGTTGGCAATGGAATTGCGAGCCCAAAAACACAAATGGTGCTTCAAATGTTGTAGAAAACGCATAATTTTTTATGTTTGGAAGAAGACTCTGATCATGAAAAACGATGAAAATGCTAGGCCGATTTCCGGGCCGTTCGGTTTATGTTTTAGTAATCTTGTATGGGTATGAATAATTGCAGGATTGTAGATATAAATTACTCTTTCAGAGTTTTTGCAATTCTTTTTTAACATTCCGAGCTTACCATGGAAAGCTGAAATTTGCAGGATTTGCCCAAGATTGCGTAAAAAATATATAACATATTCCCAACAAATTTCCCAAATGATGGATTAAACTGATTGAACATACCATCTGGCAATTTAGGACATTTAACATAGCTATTGAGCATAGCCATGTAGTTCGCTGAATTATTGGATCCCACTAAACCATATAATCCTATTTTTTCCTTTTTCATCCCATTAAAATCCGATAAACCATAAAAATAACCAATTAAACCATACAATACACGGTCTATTCATGTTTTTTCTCCTTTGTCATTTCGTTAAAATTAAAATCCCATAACATCCCATAAAATCCCATTGCGGTTCACTTGGATGGTGCGCCAACCCTCGACCAACTTTGGATCCAAGTGGCTCTTGAAATCCAGGAAGGATACAGAGTTTGAATTGGGCGCGGCAAAACGACGCCACCTTAGTGGCAGGTTTTGCCCGGTGGTGCCCCAGGTCGTGAGCCAAAGTTGTTCTTACATAGCTCCAATACCTGTTATGTTTATGGTAGATATAAATTTATCATTTATCTATACCTAGTACTGAACTTATAACCCGGGGGGGGGCGCACCACTTTGTTTCAGTTTGAGTGATAGTCTGCTTAAAGCCGCGAATTCTCCAATCAACACCATCCCCAACATTCTTTCTTCGATTCCTTCGATTCGGGAAAATCTGCCCAAAGATATTTCTTCAGCTGGTTAGCAAAGTACAAAAAATGACATTGTACTAAAGCGCAAAAGATTTTCCAGATAAACATTTCAAAATTCAACTTTCCCAAGGACTTGACATCCAAAACGTAAATCTTGTGATTCTTCCCTTCCAGCTGGTGATGTTACGGTGTATGAATTCTTTGATTTTAGGGATCCGAGACCAACACCTAGCAATGGTTTGTGGAATGAATTGGGTGGATATGATACCCATATTCAGCTCAGAAGGCCTATCATAATATGCATTTATATCCTATTGGTACTATCATTATTGTCACTAATGATGATCGTTGCTGTTATTATTGATCCACTGCAATTCTAATGTCAAAATTATTGTTATCGCCCGATTCTTGAGATTCTTTTCCAGTCATAACTACCCCCAAAAAGATGCCGACAAGTATTTGTAGGATGATTCGACGATGCAAGGAAAACATGGGCTAAGGACAACACTAGTCTCCTCAGGACATAATTTACAGCAAAAACTGCGAGCATTATTACAATCACTACTAGTACGTTATCATTATTTATTTACTGTTCTTATCCGTTGTATTATCTGACAATATCATCATTGTTACCCAATATGCTATATTATCCGTTTGATAATACATTACATACAACATACATTATCATTGTTATTTCATTACTAATTAATTAGATCTAATTTAGTGTAGCTAGCAATGTGGGATTCACCCAATGCCAAAAAAACTACAAAAAAAAATGGGGATGTTGGAATCCCACCGATGATTGTGATGATTGTGAGGATGGTTTATGAAAATTATTGGGTGAATCCCACATTACTTTGATAAATTGATTGATTCATTACGTGAAAAAATTCTCGAAGCATTACCCTCTGGTAAATTAAATTGTTGACCCTGAAAATCACCAACTTTTAGTGGAAACTAATCTTCCAAATCTTGTCTGGCAGAGTCTATGTTAATTTACTGGAGGGTAGATATCCAAATATTCAATTATTTCCCAATCAGATAATTAATAATTACTAACTAGGGGTAATCCAATTAGATACTAAAATATCTAGATAAAGATAATCCTATATTCTCCAACCATTAGGTATCCAAATATCTCCTTTCATTGGATTGTTTTTTTTCGGGAAACTTTTAACCGAAAAGCCGAACATGATCTTCATGGGAAAATCGATGGTTTCCGGTGCGTAACCAACAGGCGCCCGGACAGTAGGTCCCATTGCTCTCCCGTGGGGCATGGCAGGCCCTGTGCTGCGTAGGCCTTTCGCAGGTCCAGCTGACTAAAGCCCAAGCCTCCGTTGCGGAGCGAGGCTTGAATCATCAAGGTTACTTATAGTAGATTAGTAGGTACTAATATCATTACTATTAATGATATTTACCAATATACTAGCATATTATTATCTAATATTATTTAATTACTTATATCAAATTTCTATTTCAATATTAATATTACTAGTAATCTGATATTCTTCTATGTCCTCAATATTAACTGATATAGTACAAATATGAATACTAAATAATCTAGTTGTATCATCAATATAGTTTATAACAGTTACAATACTGAAAACACATATTAGCAACTATCAATACTAGATAGTAACTAGCAGTAACTATATTGGTCATCATTAATCCGTAGGTTTTACTAGCGACCGGAGGTCGTTACATAACATAATGAGTAACGATTAGTATCTAATATTCAAAAATGATCCTAAATATAGAAAAATATACTATATACTGACTAGTATTCATCTTGAATTACATCGTTCGATATCACCCACATTTATGGCAATGATGTCACTAATATACTGTACAATAGTAATAATGTCAATAATAGTTAAGTGATTAGTAGTGCAATTACTATTTCGATTATTGTCGAATTACTATCACTATTGCGATATTAGTGTTCATTAATGCAAACCAAATGGGGAACTACTGATAGTAAAATAGCTGGAATAGTGATAGTAAGAGTGAAATTGTCGTGAAATATACATCAGACAAGTAGTTGATAGTTGGAAATGACATATTGAAATAGTAATATTGTTATAGTACAGTAGTAATATAGAATTACTTTAGTAATACAAATAGTGATGCTATAGTGATAATGAAATTATAATGATAGTGATACTGATTCAACAGTGATAGTGATGCTGATAGTGGTAGTACAGTAATTAGTTGGAATAGTGATAGTAATTGTGAAACCAATATAATAATCGCAATAGCGATAATAATGCCAATAGTACCAGTAATGGCAATCGTGATAGTATGGTCCCATTGTATAAGGCGTTATGGCAGTTTTCGACGGAAAAAAGGTGGTTTAACCATCAAAATGGTGAAACCATCAGCTTTCGCACGCAAAAATTGGAATTTAAGCCTTTGAATCTTGGAAATGGCTGTGGTCCGAAATGCACTATACAGTACTTGCAACATGGCAAATAACAAATGAACAACCATAGGATGCTGGGGTACCCTGTTGTAACGCAAAGCCATGTGAACACAGGCATGATATTCAAGAGGAAGCTAGCACCGGAAGCAAGCACAAATTGGATGGTAGGTGTATGTATATTAAATTAACTATGCCTTCCTGTAATCATTGTGACCCAGTCCAATGATGATTTACCCTCTGGTAACTTAACTGGTTGGTGGTTTCAATCCCTTTGAAAAATATTAGTCAGTTGGGAAGGATTATTCCATATATTATGGAAAATAAAAAATGTTTGAAACCACCAACCAGTTAATATAGCAATGGAAAGTAGTTCCCCATTTATAGATGATTTCTCATGATTTCCCACTAAAAACAAAAATGCAGATGCTTTCCCATTAATTAACATATCAATTTATAGAAAATTTTCATTAAACAACAAATTTAAAGATGAATTCTCAATAAAAAAACCCAAAGTTATAGATGATTTTCCGATTAAAACACAATTTTATAGTTGATTTTCCCATTAAAACCTCCATTTACAGACAATTTTCCCATTCAAACACAACTTTATAACTGATTTTCCCATTCAACCCTGCATTCAGCGCGGGGATTTCCATGGCATTTGCCCCTGCCCCTGCTCCGAAGGGGTCAGTCGCCCAGCTGCTATCTCGTCCGCAGGCCAAAGCTGTGAAAACGTCACAAAGGCCACAAATCCTGGGCCACCAGCCAGAACCAGCCAGCCAGAACCAGCCACCAAAAACCATAATGACCATTGGCCATGGTGATTCATAATCAATATCTAACTAATATATGGTTAATCGAAGGAAGTTTAGAAGTCAAACTTCCGACAATATGGACAGATGAAAAGCAGAGCAGGGAAGAGGCAGAGAGAAGAGGAAGATTAGAAGAAAGAAGATTAGAAGAAAGAAGAGTAGAAGAGAAAGAGTAAGAAGAAAGAAGATGAAGACGCGCGAAAAGGTAGGAAAGTCGCGAAACACTGTGTTTTTCCAATGATTCCGGAGGGTCGAAAAGTAGGCTCGCTAAAGCGGCGGGTGCGGAGCCAGCTGGCCAGATGAGTGATGAAAAATTGCACGCCGTTGTGGCGCGAAGCACATTTCGAAGTCAAAATGCAGAAAACACACCAGCGTCGGACCACTTTTGGAAGTTGAGATGTCGAAAAAGTGCATGCCGTTGTGGCGCGAAGCACATTTCCAAGTCAAAATGTACAAAACACACCATTCTCGGACCACTTTTGGAAGTTGA
>Ga0126342_10015723_pt1 | contig 13233 bp, 9 predicted proteins | sample Cyp1metagenome_FD_92528 | JGI IMG/M metagenome (GOLD analysis project Ga0126342, IMG submission 92528) | Coral microbial communities from Lord Howe Island, Old Settlement Bay, Australia - Cyphastrea 1 metagenome | ecosystem: Host-associated > Invertebrates > Cnidaria > Coral ...
ATAATAATATAATAAAATAGTAATATAATAATAAAATAATATTTTATGATAATATATTTATATAATTTTATTCATATAATAATATAGTAATATAATCATTTAATACTACAATACTTTAACAATATAACAATATAATAATTTAATAATATAATGATATAAGAATATCAGAATATAATAATATAATAATATAATAGTATAATAATATAATAATATAATAATATTATAATATAATACTGTAATAATATAATAATATAGTTAAATAATAATATCATCATCGTCATTTTCATCATCATCATCCTCATCCTAGGTCCTAAGCCTATTAAGTACCAGTACTATCCATAAATCACACTACCTCCAACTTAAGTCGACCAAATTGTCGGCGAGTTATCAAGTTGGCGATGCCAGCTCCCATACATCGCCTCTATGTGCCTAAATTGGGCACGATTGCTGGAAAAAACACATGGGGCCATTTTCCATAGAATCAATGTATGTTTATCATATAAAGTATCATGGGACTTCATGGGATTTCATGATACTTTATATAATTTATCATGTAAAGTATCATGAAATCCCCAAATCCAATTAAATCCATTTGTTGCCACGTTTTCCTCTTGACACCTCCATAAAGACAGACCCCGTACCGAGGTAGGGGAAGATCACCAAACAGATCCCTGCAAGGCAGTGATGATTTGGTGGTAGCTTAGGGAGTTGGGGAGAACAGAATGCGGATTTTTCCCAAACTCAATGGTGATTTCAGGATCCTAAAATGGAGGTACTGTACCATATAAGGCCATATTTTGTGGGGATATTCCCTTACATAGGCCTAACAAATAGGCCTTATATATGTTAGGTACCTCCAATTTAGGTTCCTGAAATGACCATAGAGAAACAGCTGGATATAGTGGGTATACAACGGAAAAACCTGAGTTTATTGGTGGTTTCTCCATCAAAAAGCTGGGGATGATGGAAATTTGGGGGTAATATGGGGGTAATCTATCCCGATGGTTTCGAGATCCCTTGGATTCTAGCAATTTTGGATATTGATAAGGTGAATGCAGGCTGGACCAATGGAGACCAATGAATGATTTTTTTCCATTAGATCAACCTGATGGTTTGAAATCAATGAAGTGCAGATATACCGTCTGAGAAATTTTAACGTAGCGATGGAAAATCACCATTGTAATAGGTAAATTTATTATAATATATTAAACTATCAATAAATGGTCCATGGTTTCCATACCAACTAGCTAGCCATTACCATAGGGTGTTCGATATCGAGTGTTAACTTTTGCAAAAATGATTTGTTTGGGTTCTACTTTGGATGATGGGATTTTTCTAAAGGTACAGTTGGTTTATAGTCTATAATCCCATGGGCTATAGTATACTATAGTCTATAGTTATTTTCCCCATAAATTACCCTAGTTAACCAAATTATAAGTTAACTTAAATGACCTTGTCGAAGGGTTTCCAAGGTTCGGTCCGCCATGCGTCGTGCAACAGACATACACGAGCATAGCAGGTTTTTGCAGCATTGGTTTCACGGACAACTTGAAAGCAAAGCCGCCACAATGGATAGTTGAAACCATGTTCTCCCAGTAGAATTTCCACACAAAAAATAGTTATAATAGTTTACGGTAGATATTTTTATGATATGTTAAAATATGTTAAACCATGTTTCAGGTGTTCGGTTACAGTAGGCGAACTAGTTGACGGTGGTTGTTTCATAAAAACCCTGATTGCATGATCTAAAAGCAATCCCACAAACAAACGTATGGAAAGTATTGAAAAGTAACTTCCATTTTTTGAAATTATTATTTGTCCAGCTTTTTGGGCGGGTACTGCAAATAGATTGAACATGATCTAGCAGTAAAGTGATTTTTTCATATAGAAGAACTTAGACAATACTAGTGTATCACCAAATAATCCGAAAACTAGTGATTCCTCTCCTATTTTGTTCTATACAATGTGTTATTTCCCACCAATAACTTTGGTGACTCCAAGGGTGAGATCTGTCCACAACGGGTGCTGGCGCCACCAGGGCGAATCCTGTCCTACCTGTCGAACTTCCGAGTGGAGTTGCATGACTTGGCGCAGAGGGAAATTGGGTTGGTCCAAAAGATGTACCTCTGTAATATATACCAGTTATAAGTCAGTGAAAACCCCACTTATGGAATAACCCCATAGAAATAGCAATGTAATGCCATTTATAATTTGGTTAGTGGTTTCAAACATGGCTTCTATTTTCCATTTCATATATGGGATGTCATCCTTCCCATTGACGAACTCATATTTTTCAAGATGTTTAAAACCACCAACCAGATACATATTGTTGATGATATTTTATGATAAGTACATATCATATATATATAATTCTTTATATATTATGTATATATCAATACATCACATGGATACATATTCACACACCATTCAAATCCATTCAACAAATGTGAGCATTGGATATGTAGAAGAGAACTAGCCCAAATCCACTGACTAGTCGGCTAATCAATTGATCACCATATGATTGAATGATCCGCGATCTTTTGAACTGATGTGGGCAATCTATTCTTTCAGCCCTAATCAGAATAGAGGTAGGAGGATACCTAGAGCATCCTAGAGCTAAATCGATGATGTCTCATAGCTCTCATCTTCTCATTGATTACGGGGTGGTGCCCCCACCCGTGAGGTTTGTTGGTTTAGAACCCCCATGAACTATTGATATATGATATATTCCTCTACAGTTGAGGCCGTTTAGAAGTTATAAAAGAATATATATAGATGGCTATAAATGGGCTTATAAGTCCATAAATGGGGCTAGTTATAACTGACTCAAAAAAAAGGGAGAACTCGGGCCATAACCGTAATCACCAAAGTTATTGAAGTTATTGAAGTTATGTTCACCAACTGGGCGATTTTCTTTGCAAAACCATCGCCTTGTACTCTGGGCAGTCTGTTGTATGATAAGGGGCCTGATTAGAATCGATCTTCACTGATTATCTCACAGTATCTCAAGTCTGTGAAACATACAAACCATACTTGGAGATAATTTCCTAGCTTGGCCTTTCTTTCGCCTGAAAGGAGCAGCCATGCGAGGTTGAGATGCACGATGTTCAAGACCCAGGTACTTGAAGTGCTGATACAACTTCTTTTTTGTTTGGAAACACTGGATGAGTTCTTGAGGTCGTCTTCTCCCAGCTGCAGTCCCTGGGTGGTATGTCGGACAATCAAGAGGAAATCAATATGCCTTGTTTCCTGGAGATTGAGGCGTGCAAGGGTCTTCCAGTTAGTTAGTTTGCTTGTTTGTTTGTTGGCCGTTTGTTCTTCTTCTTCTTGTTGTTGTTGTTGTGGTGATATGCACATATATATATATTCACCCATCAAGGTGATGATATAATTTGAGGAAAATAAAATATATTCTGATTCTGATTCTGATTGGCGTGTTTGTTAGCTTATGTGCACTTGTGTTCCATTAATTAAGCATCCTGAAATCTAACCTAGAGGTAACGGATCTACACATGGGCAAATGTCAGTGCCATGGTCCATGATGTGCCATGTTAGATGACCATAGGCTCTTCATATTTTCAGACATTTACCCTTTCAAGCATGTTGGGATTTGTTGAAGCCAATCCTTCATTGCTAGTTGACCTCCCCATTTTTTGTTGATGAATCATAGTTTGTCAAGCCATGTGATCATCGTTCAAAACCCGAGCTGGTTGAGTTTTTTTGGGGGGATTATACTGTACCATCTGGTTATTTAACATAGCCATGGAACATCACCATTTCTTAATAGGTAAACCATCTATAAATGGGCCATCTATACCATGGCGAACTGTTAAATAACCAGAGGGTAATATCTTGGGAATATCACAATTCACAATCCACTAGGGGAATCCCGTTCTTAACATCTATTAACCACGCAGTATAAAGCTGGTTGGTCGTTTGGAACATGTTTTATTGTGCCCAATAGTTGGGATGATGATCCAATCTGACTCATATTTTTCAGGGGGGTTGAAACCACCAATTAGAAAGGGATTTGAAACCAGCAATCAGAATGGATGGTGGAGATCACGGTTTCCATTCCAAGAATACTCACAGCAAAACTCACATTTCAGGTTTGTGAATTGTAGTCATTTTCCCAGACATAAGTCATGGCATATTAATGCATATTATATCTCATGGGCTCATATATATATATATACATACACATATATAGACATACAAATGTATACACATATATAGATATTACTCCATAACGGGCCCTGACTCAGCCATCATGAAGACACATGAGAACGCTGCGAATGAATGAAAATATAGATATTACCAATAAAGTTAAAACGGAGGATAGATAGATAAATAGACAGATAGACAGATAGATTGATAGATATCCCTAGTCTCAATCCCACTCAATTATCCCAAAAAAATAGATAGATTGATTATTGTTAGTATCATATATTTTGAGGATAGATAAATTATTGATAGATAGATTGATAGATATCCCCAAAAATAATGGGTGTTGAAAGTACCGCACCGCGGGTTGTGAGGTTCTTGGTCGGACTGCACTGGGCCCTGCACCTACCTCAGTAGCCGTTCCATCCGCGTGCGCGAGCCCTTGAGTTCAGGCGGGCGGGTTGCGCGAGTCCCCCCAAAACGTTGAACGTGTGAACGTTGGTTGAGATTCACCCCATGAATACCATAGAAATATCTACCGTAAATATATTAATTGGGTTATAATACCATAGAAATATGTAGGTATATATTGCTAATTGGGTTTATAATCCAATTCTAAGTTGATTTATAAACCCAATTAGCAATATATACCTACATATACCTACATATACCTACCATAATCCATAGTTAACCAAGTAAATCATCAGTCAACTTACTGTATAAATCAGCTAACCAAAAATCCCATGGAAATCTCGATGTTCACAAGGCGATTTCGTTGCTGTTGTCACCACCTCGGATTTACCTAAGTGGCTTGAGTTCACGAGGTTAAAACGATGGGTTTTATGGTATGATTTATTTATAGTTAGATCTTCCAAACCATTAGAAAACAACCATGGAACTTTATGACTTTCCAGAAACAGTTGGGAGTTTCCATCCATCTATCCTGACTTTCACTCCATCATTTTTCAGAGGGGTAGGTTAAAACCACCAACCAGATATATAATATATAAAAATATGGTATCTTACCCCATAAGCTTTTGGTAGTTTTACACTTTTCTTGGAGGTAAATTTGGAGGCTAAAACGCTGTGGGAACTAATCCATCGTTTTTTCTCTCGAGTCACCTCGAGGGAGGTTCAAGCCACGATTTTTGTTGGAGTCTCGTTGGGGTTCTCATGTAAATAATTCGAAATTTTACAAGATGGTCTGGTTGGGCCCCCCCAGTTATGCATTGGTTTAAAAACCCTAGTAACTATAGTTAATAGTTAGTTATACTGGTTGGTGGTTTGGAACATTTTTATATATACAATCTTTATTTTTCCATATATTGGGAATTTCATCATCCCACATGACTTTCATTTTTCCAGAGGGGTTCAAACCACCAACTAGTGGTTATTATAATATAATAACTATATAATGGGTTTATAAATCAACTTATAATTGGGGTATAAGAATCCCATGCCCCGTTCATACTAAACACCTCCCATTGTATGGTTCCAATGGAATGTGGAAATCCCCTACTAAACCATGGTTTAGTTTAGGTGGTGTTTAATATGAATAGGGGATGGGATTAATTGGAATATTGCAAGATGGTTACTCCCATATTCCAATCATCATAGTTCTAACTGCCAATCATCACAATTGTAATCACAGTCCAAAATTATGGTGACTGTGACTGGAACAATCACAATTTAGCGACTGGTATGGTGACTGAACGTTATAAGTGCGATTAGAATTGTGATTGGGGACCTTCCCTTTGTTGTGGATTTTTTTGCGGTAAAGCCAATGCCATGCAAACCATCCATGGTGATTTTAAGGGGAAGTCCCTTTGGCTTGTTGCCGGCGTTGCGAGCACTGAAGCAAATCATTGGTTGGCTTCACGGCAAGCTCATCATAACTGGTGCTTGGTACATTCCATGCCATCACTTTGCAAATTTGAGATTTTGGAAATATTGGACAATTTGGCAACATGGGGTTTCCCCAGCGTTTCCCCAGCGTTTCCCCAGCGTTTATACCCCCTGGTAAACTAACATAACTATGGAACATCACCATTTTCAATGGGAAATCTCACGATTTCAATGGCCATTTTCAATAGCTTTTTGTATGATTTCCAGAGGGTAAACCTCCATTTTCCTATGGATTTCCTATGGTTTTCCTATGGTTTTTGTATGTTTCCCCAGCGTTTCTAGCTCGTTTGGTGGGTAGGGAACATGATGAACCAATGGATTTTGGCCACCAATTCATGGATTTTAGGCTGAGCATGGCAAGTCATAGGATGACGTCGTAGGATTATAGACAATTCCCGTCCCGTATAAACCATAGTTATTATATGTTATTATTTATTATGTTATATTAGAGTTATAAACCATCTTGGCTATTGTTTGGGAGCACCACCTTGTATGTTTATACACATGATATGTCAATATGAAAGGTTCCTATTGAATTTGATCGACAAAAAACACAAAGACCAGGGGCACAGCAAGTTGCACTAGCTGCATCTGGTCTTGCCACCCGCCTTACATCAAGAATCTCAATTTTGGAAAGGCTTTGAGAATTTGGTGGTCTATGTGCTGTATATACATATATATCCGTGGGATAGCAACCGCTGAACCGGACCAACTAGGATGCACAAATGCACGTATCATTCAGGAAAATAACCCCCATAAATGTTATATGGTGGTTTCGAATTGGGGGATCCCCAAGTCACCATGGGTTTCAATACTAAAATGGTCTAATTTATTTCATGATTACCCACCATTTCAGTCATATAAAATGCTAAACCTAAACGGCGTGAACACACGGGATTTTTGCTGCACCTGTGGCTGTCTACCGAGTCATGGTCAGCTACTGTAGCCTGGTTGGTATTCAGTCCAGCTGCGGGAAAATCATCAAACAACAGAGGATGTTCCAATGCCAGAGGGATATCCAATTACTTGTTACAAGGTGGTGCCCCCTAAATAGCCAAGTTGGTGAACACAACTGACACAACTCCAATAACTATGGTTGATTAGGGGACTAGTTCAAATTAATTCATCGGTTTTATAATCCAACTTATAACTAGGGGAGGCACCGCCTCGCACACGAGACAAAATTTGATGAACTGTGTGGTTTCATTGGTACTCCAGTTTGGAGACATACCCATGTCATCAAGAATCAAGAAAGATAAGGATACTTGGTGGCTCATCCCACTTAGTAAGTGGGTTATAACCCCAATTATAAGTGGATTAACCCTACTTATCCCATTTATAACTGGGGTTATAACCCACTTACGAGCCGTGGGATGAGCCACCAAGTAAGGATAAAACTGATAAAACAGACAACAAGGCGATGTAACCGACACAAGAGACCCCCAAGCTGGTTCTACCCTCATATTCTTTGATTACAACCACCACAACTTTTTGCTGTCCACGAACGGCATGTCATTGTTTCAGGTTGCTTCTCATGCAACAGTTCTTGGTTCCATACTTGATACTATCATCATTATTTTGTTGTCCTGGTCAAGTTCCAATGTTGTTAGGATGGTTTAGGGGTATGTGTTTTTTCCCGGAAACCATGTTCTTTTATCAATCAAATACTGATTTTCCCGAGTTTCCTGTAGCATTTCCAGTGATACCATTGACATCTACATATTGATCATGGAACCTTGCTGGGGGAGGACTCTGTGACAAGAGTTTGGAAGAGGAAAGGGCCTGCACTTGTGACCTGGATTTGGGGGATTTGATCTGAGAATAATGAAACTTACCCTCTGGTAAACAGCCACCTAACTATGGGAAATCGCCATTTCCAATGGGAAAACCCACGATTTCTATGGCCATGTTCAATAGCGAACTGTTAGTCATTACCAGAGGGTAATGGGGATTGTGTGTCTTCCAAAGCGCCCTTCAGCTTTGATCCTTAGGGTTGAACCAATAAAGTCCTTTGGGATTTGATGGGAACTAGTTGGGTGGTATGATATCTTTGGATAAACCAAGTGGATGGTGTAGTTTATACTGCAACTGGTAATTGTTTTGCAATGTTGATGGGTATATAAATGATTGACCTGAAGAGTTGCTTTTCCTTCTTGCAGGGTATCAAAGAGATTGGGTGTGAATATATTGGCAATCTTCAGGGTGAAGATGACGATAACTATGAGATACCTGGTGGCGAACTACCCACGGCTCGTGGTTGTGGGTTAGTTCACCCCAGTTATAAGTGGATTAACCCTAGCCTTATCCCATCTATATAACTGAGGTGAACTAACCCACAACCACGAGCCGTGGGTAGTTCGCCACCAAGTAACCTAAGTAACCCTCTCATTTTATGGCCTATGTGTAGCTGAAACAGCATTCATGACTAGGCCAACAGACTGGTGATTGTTTGCAGTGGAATAAATCAATAGTAAACAGCATGCTTTTGGTCAACCTAAGTAGAACATGTCACAAGTGAAGACATGTACATATGTATATATATATATATATAATTATTTATTTATTTATTTATATATTTACATATACCCTGCTTTGTCAACTCGGTGTTTTTGTTGGTTTTTGCAGGTCTTCAGACACCTACAGTTGCGATCCTTACTTGACCCATAAATCATAGTAGCGGAGGGCACTATTTGGTTCCATACCTCTGCTGACAACTAGATCGGAACCTCACAATGGCCACTTCTTGTGACCTCCATGTTGGCAACACATGAATATATATGTATATATATATATGTATACGTAAATACATATATATATACACAACTCATTTTTAGCAGGGCTATACATCAGGGACCAGGGACGATAGGGACGTTTATTGCATGCCAAATCAATTCGGAACGGGGTGAAAAAGGTTGCGCAAAATCTGTTGCGAAAATTAGTGGAGGTGGACAATATTCAACGTGTACCCTCTGGTTGTTTAACAGTTCGCCATGGTATAGTTGGCCCATTTATAGATGGTTTACCTATAAAAAAAGGTGATTTTCCCATTTATAGATGGTTTACCTATTAAAAATGGCCCATTTATAGTCTGTTTTCCCATTAAAAATGGTGGATCTTTCCAGTTCGCTATGTTAAATAGCCAGATGGTAGTCCGATTTCTGCGCAAACATGGCTCAACATACCCATAATATTTCGTCGGTGCCGTTATCCTAACGGTGAGTGCCTTGGCTAAATCAGCATGTTTTCATGATTTTTTTGTGTTTATAATCCAACCATTTTCCTATCAGTTTTACACATGTTTGATGGTTAGACACGATTTTTACCTAATTCCAAATTTTCCTAAGTTTTCCCTAGGTTTTCCATCATGTTTCATGGTTAAACCCAGATTTTCCATCATTTTTCCCTAGGTTTTTCCACGTTTTTGGTTTTCCTTAGGCTTTCCCTCCACCGAGGCCACTCCGACGCCGAAGCCGATGAGGTGAAGGCCGCGGTCAGGGCCGCGGCCGCGGCCGTCGCGGCGAAGGGTGGCAAGGACGGGCGTCCAGAAACCAGGGCAATACAGTTACTATATGTAGAGATATATATATATAGATATATAATGATATATTCATAACTGGGGTTATAACCCACTTACGATTCGTGGGATGAGCCACCAAGTAACTAGCCAGAGGTTATCTAGGTCAATCTTACATGGATACAAACTAATCCTTTAGTCTTTTGATATCAATGGGAATATCTACGTTCACCAGCAAATAATTTATTTTTTTTGCAGGGTATCTAAGATTTGCAATGTATGTCAACCCTGGATTAATAAACCATGGTTTATTAATTAGGGGGCACTCCTGCAATAGTCATTATCTGATACTTAAATGGTACCCTCCCAATTAAACAGCCGTTCGGGGTTTATTAATTCAGGGTTGACATTATATGTATACACTATATTTAGATAGATAATGATACATATGTATACTAGATATATAGTTACTGTATTATATATATATATAAGTTATGTATATGTATACTATATCTATAAGTTATGTATATATGTACACTATATATATATATACACAAACTATATACATGTACTCTACATATATACATATACATATACATACTATATATATACTACGAATATAGTTACTGTGTGTATAAATATACATATACACTTTAAGTAATAATATACCATATGATGAGTACATCAGTATGTTATGAGGTTGTTTGTCATAGTGATTGAACTAGGTAACTAGGTATCAAATGCTGATTTAATTGTGATATTATTGGGATATGAGAATTACTATTAATAAAAGTTGTATTACTATTCATCCAATGATATTATGGGGTTATCCAATTATTGGGATGATATTATTGGATATATCTAAAGTTGTATTACTATTCATCCCATCTAAAGTTGTAATGTGGGATCGTGATGAGTCTGAGAAAAAGGGCTGGCCCTCAACAATTCAGAGGGCATTTTAAATCCAAGGTAAGGATCATGAATTCGTGTTGAACTTTTGTAAGGTCAGGATCTTCAATAATTGGAGGCAATCGACTTTCAATTGATTTGCCTTTGTATGTCTATTTTTTGAAATCTAAGGAAAAGTAAAGATGTAAATTGTAATCAATCTACTTTAACCTAATTCGAAATCTATGAATAAGTAAGGATATCAGTTGAAAGCCATCTATTTTCGATTGATGCCTTTTTGTTGCTAATACTGCGTGTTAGGGATATTGCTTATAAGAAACCAAGGCCCTCACAGGTATAGGTAACAATAGTATTGGTATACATGGCGGTTCAATGGGGATACAATGGGGATACTATAACATAAGTAATATTACGGCCAAACACCTCGTCTTGCCCCCGCCTGTTGGCCCGCCTTCTTCGTATGAGCTGAAAACGTGGTGAAAATTGGATATTTTAGCATTATGGTAAACTTGATGTTCTAGATCAGAACGCACAGCAGAGGGACCTGTGCGGGTTCGTTCCGCCACATCATCATCATCATCATCATCATCATCAATGAAGATCTTCAACGAATATTAGTTTAACCCGGTGGGAGAATTGAACCCTTATTGAAGATCTTCAATGAATGTAGAAGTTTAGCGGGGGTGGGAGAATTAAACTCTTATTGAAGATCTGCAATGAATGTAAAATGAATGTAAAGTTTAGCGGGGGTGGGACGCTTATATTCCCTAATACCTTTTTGATCTTCCCAAGACAAGAAGAGTGTGGTCGAAACGGGGTGTTTGCGTGTACTATTACTAAGTATCTTTCATAACTATCTACATGAGGACTAAACTACACATTGTAACTATCAGTGTGTTACCAAGTGTATTACTGCTAGTGTGATACACACTACAAGTATAATATATGTATATGTGTATTTGATGTAAATATGTAAGCACATAACTGTCTACGAGCAATGTATAACAATCTTTTGGATACATGTGATATGAGTAATTAACAAAAATATATACAATCGTCTAGAAGTAATTTAGTATCTATAAGTATATCTATATCATTTGAGTACTAACTATCAACAGCAACATATCACTATTGATATGGTCCAAGGTTATCGTGGGTGAAATCTGAAGATTGGGGTAGCATCGGCTGCAGGGATAGACATTCATTTAGAGCCAACGTGGAAAACCCACTAAAATCCACATAGCTATCACAGGAACACCAGTTTCCAAATCAGTTTCCAATCTAGAAGTTGCGCTGAGGGTTTAGATGTTTAGTGGCTCCCCAACAGCGCCTTTTTCTGACACAAGAAAAACATGTTGTAACATTGTTGTTCGCAGATGTTGAGTCACCAAGGCAAGCAACAGATCCCATCGGCCATTTTTTCGTCAGAAGATCTCGGACAAAAGTTTCAGATTGTTTTTTCGAAACGATTTTCGTGCAGCATCATGTGAGTGAGCAGCTTGAATATATGTGCATCCCACTAAAAAAGGGCTCCGTGGTTTATAATCCACATTATCACCCATATTTCATCCCATATCCAGGATCCAGGGGATATTCCATGAAGTAGGCTATGAATAGTGGGACCCTGTAAGTAAGCTACATTAGTAAATGGGTCAAACAAAAACAATCATTTAAAAAAAGTAGTATTGTTTTTTTAGACCCATTGACTAAGATGGCCCGCACCCCCAAGTAGACTATGAATAGTGGGTTATGGAATAACTAAGGTCATCCTACTTAGTTTATAGGTTATAACCCTGGTGATATCTGTTGGTTTATAACCACATTTGACTATGGTAGTAATCACAATAAACCCTGCAAATTGGGGCCCCCCTAGATAGCTAAGTTGGTCTAACACTTTAATAACTAAGGTTCATGAATGTTTGTGATACTTCATAGCTATAGTTGCAATTTATAAACCCCACAGTTATGGCCCAACTAACACTTATACATGGGATTACAATGATGTATAACAGACTAGTTATAGGAGTTATATCTCCATTTATAATTTATTTTCATGATAGCTGCATGAAGTATAGTGATATGCCGCAGCCCCTCATCAACCCGAGTTCAAGTGTTCAACGTACGTAGCTTTGCAGGACGGCAACGAAGGATCGCAGGATGAGGTGCAACGCTCGGCTGGGGCCGTTGACCCAGTGATGAGTAGTGCTGGTATGATGATGCCATGCCATTCAATGGTAATTTTCAGGATCCTAAATTGGAGGTACTGTACCATATAAGGCCATATTTTGGGGGTATATCCTCTTAATTACATAGCCCTTACATAGGCCTTATATATGTTAGGTACCTCCAATTTAGGTTCCTGAAATGACCATTGATTATATGGAAATATACACTTATTACCCCTGGTAAATTAACCTGTTGACCCTGAAAATGACCGTCATTCATGGTGGAAACTAGTCTTCCAACCCCGTTGAATGGCAGGGTCTTTGTTAATCTACTGGAGGGTATATGGAAGTTATGTATATATATATTGTGATCGAACTCCACCATGATTTCCTACCACTTGCAATATGTTCTGGTATAAGGATTTTCTTTGTTGTTTCTTTCGTTTTCATTTGGTCAGAATTTCGTCAGACTTTTCGTCGGGTGCTTTGTGGCAAAACGTTTTGCCACAAGATTTTGCCACAAATTCTTTCGTCAGAATTTCGTTAGGATTTCGTCAGAACTTGAATTGAAGCAAC
>Ga0126342_10015724_pt1 | contig 13233 bp, 14 predicted proteins | sample Cyp1metagenome_FD_92528 | JGI IMG/M metagenome (GOLD analysis project Ga0126342, IMG submission 92528) | Coral microbial communities from Lord Howe Island, Old Settlement Bay, Australia - Cyphastrea 1 metagenome | ecosystem: Host-associated > Invertebrates > Cnidaria > Coral ...
GATTTCAGCCATTTTGGGTCGTTTGGGTTGAATTGCCCGATCTGACCCAAAATAGGTCAATTGGCTAAAAACAGGGTCATTGACCAAAACAACCTTTTTTTTCTGCCCGTTTGCTGGTCCAGGATGTGTCCATGTCTCTTAGAATGTTGATATACGTAGTAATTATATTGTAATTATGGTATGTGGCTCGCACTGGCCAAGGGTTCCTGAAGTCGTTTGCTAAGAGATCTCATTTATAGCCTGAGTAGGTGATTCTGTTTCCCAGAAGAAAAGGCTCCAGAAGGACTTTTGCCTGACCGTGGGCCCAACTATTGGGAGATATACCAATGCCTTTGCTGTCTGCAACTATGAAGGCTGCAGGATTTGGGGACCAAAACAAAGGAGCAAAAGACTAAGTCCTGAGGTTGTTGATTCTACTGCGGGCAATTTTGAACTTGTTGATCCCGCAATAGTTGCATCGTGCGTAAGATACGTAATTTGATGTTCAAGTTCGCAAAACGAACCCAGGACTTCACAAGAGTTGTGGAGTCTCCCATGCCCTCCACGGCTGAACTGAACACACACACACGCATCACAATACTGCCTCTTAAGATAATTAAACATCTGAAGGAACAAATAATCGGTATACCGGTATACCCGGTATACATTCATTCAACATCAGTATGATTATATAGTAGATTCATAATTATCAACATCGGTGAAAAGAGGTGAAAAAGTAATTGAACAAAATAAAACATCAGCAACACAATCATCAAAGAAGACGCAAAAAACCTTCTGTAAGATGTATCAAAGAGCTGGAAACCGGGTGCATTTCGAGCCACTTTCCCGCCTCTGTCAAAGGCTCCCAGAGGCATGAAAGAACGAGTTCCAGAGGCTGGGAACTGGGCTGCAACAGGTGAGGGCTGAAAGATGCTGAAAGGCCTCTCTTGATTTTTCTTGCCTGGTTTCTTGCGGAAAACACCTGGTGCATCAATCACCTTGTTTATGTTTTTTTTCCGATTATGGATCATGGATAGTGCAACACCAAGTGATAAACCAGATGAACTGGAGATCTATCGGCAGTGGGCTGAGAGTGGTAGAGTGAGGCAGCAACGATAGGATTTGGCAAACATACAGAATGTTTGGCTCTATATTTTAACAGTAGGTAGTAGGCAATCTAATAGGATTTCTTCGTTGATTGGCTTGAAGTTTGCTGTTGCTTCCGGAATGCAATGATCCATGCTGTCCACGGGAGACTGACTGTGTATGTGTAGTATGTGTTTCACTTTATTTTTGGCAATTTTGTGACATTGGGTGAAGGCGGCAGGTACGCTCACAAGTCCTGAGCGAACAGAAAATCAGATAGCACATGGCACGGGGATGCGTAGGGTAAAGATTCCGTTGCCTATCCGTTCTCGCTGGTCTTCAGCATGGGAGGTGACCTCCTGCACGCAGGAAATGGAGCAGCCAATTTCAATTAAAGAGGTGAAAGAGAATGTTGGCTGTAAATATGCTCGAGCCTTGTCTCAACCCTGGCGTAGATCCAAATGTGCATAAGATATTGCTTGTTCTTTTGTCCCTGCACCCTGCATTTGCGCTCACAAATCTGTAAAGACCCCCGAAATGTGGCCTACAGTATAGTATACAACTTGTTGCACATCAATTGTGCATGTCTCTGGGTATTCTCTACTTCTCTCTTTCCTTTCATAATTTTGATGCATAATATACATGCATCGTAAAGGTAAACACGTTTAAACTTTGATAAGGTTGCATTCAACATACGCGGACTGACATGCGCCATTGTCCGTAGTTATTTTGATGTTGATTTAAAATGATTTAAAGATCAACCTTTTCAAGAGAGACCTGGAGCCAAACTTGGGCCATGTGGGCCACCAAAAGAAGCTCATGTCCACGGGAAGCTCTTGTCCTTATCTTGTCCTTCATGCAGTGTTTGTGTAGTTGCCCGCTTGTGGCCGCAACGGGCAATTTGCGGCCCCTCACTATCCACTGGCCAAGGCACTGGCGAATGCAATCGCAAGGCTCTTTGCAAGTCTTGTCACTGCTTGTGCGTCCAAGGGGATGGCGCAACAACACGCAGGCACAAAACGAAGCTCACAAGCAGGCACAAAACGAAGCTCAACTGCAAAGAGGGAGATATCGAGGAACTTCAATGACGTTTCACCCCATGGACTTACAGTATATAGTTGCATAATTAACGGTGCAAGCTCGATCTTGATAGGCCAGCATACTATTGAATCATGCCAACCTATTTCAGAAGCCCCTGGGACAGACACAAAGATCCTGCGGCTTTGCCATCGCCTTTTATCATACAGTATGTTCAAGAGTCAGGACATGGCGACGCAGGGATATGATAGAGCTTTCGTCATTTATATTAATTCATTTATACGTGGCTGATGCAGCGAGTCATAGTGAGTCCCAATTGGCCGAGGCCGAACATAGAAATGAGCCGCAATCTCAGCAGCAATGACAGGCTGAGGGGAATGTGGCGGCGAGGTGATGCCATCGGAGTTCCATTGCAGGAATTGATGGTTGTCTATTATATGTGGGCTATATAGAATTTCATCAGAATGAATTTCATGGTCCGGAGTAGTAACTTAGTAGGATGAACAGCACTCGGGACACTGATGTTTGCCAGTAATAGTTATGGGATCCCAATTGCCACCTGTCACCCGTCAGGCTCCGAAGAGCTCTCGACAGGACCAGGATCCCACCTCGTCGCAAGACTTTTACAAGATCTAAAGCTACTCCTCTGTGAAGCCGGTTGTTGCATCTTTGGGCCCAGGTTACCCAGGTTGGGTTGTATATCGTCTATATACCCGATAGATCCAGATAGGTTCTGTCCTCTTAGCTGCGGGATGTGCGTAGCATTTCAACATATTTCAATCCTTGATCTTCCCATGATGAATCTGATGATATTTCCCCTGATGATCTTTCGTAGTGGAAGTAGCAGGCGGAATGACAGTATATATAGGTCTTGTTACTTCAAAATCTGAGCATGATGAGCATGCTGAATGACTCAAAGCTAAAGGGTGTGGAGACTGAAACTGCATAGGTTCTAAGTGGGGATGGACAGGTTTGTTGTCGTTATTTCTGTGCCATGTTCTTTCTCTTGCTAGTGGCAGTGGTTAGTTTGACGTGCGTTTCTTTTTTCACCTGTCCAAATGGTTCACTTCAATTCACTTCATACACTGACATGCCCCTTTGATCAACTTTGTCCCTTTGTTACAACTTGTCGTGATATATTTCATATATATATATATATACCATTGGGCTTGCACTGTTTTCACTGAAAGTTTTGGTTGTATTTTGTATGACATTAAAGGCCGGGGGGCTCCTTTAACAACTGAGATCAGCCCACAAGCCATCAATGCAAGTCAAGTCGATATGTGATGATTTGTGCTAAATTGTAGGGGAGGGGCGATGTGTAACCAAGAGTCACCAGCCCACGAATTCCTCAGAAAGAATCCCATTATGTACAGAGTGCATGCTGACGGTGTCCCATTCCCTCCGGCTCGCCAGCTGCCAAGGCGAACTTGCAGTTCTTCACGGAAGAATATGTTCAAGACCGACAACTCAAATGGCAAGAAGTGACGGCTATACCACGGGAACGAAGGATAAAAATCATATCAGAAATCCTCCGGAGTTTACAGTGAGATGTGCTATCCTGCTCACAGTCCGCATGGGGCTTTGACAGCCGACAGATTTTGGTTGTGGCTGGCCCCAGCAGGATTTGCAGCGTTTTGATCTTGGAGACCACGTGTCAGGCTTCCTCCGGATGGAGTGCCATGATTTGATACTTATTGCTGTGCTTGTGGAAATCGTGAGTTCTCCATGTTTCTAGCCGTCCTACTTGAGAAATTGTTGCTTCTCACTTCTCAGGTTTGTGCTGGTAGCTAGAACCAGAGAATTGTGCGGCGGCATCATTTCCACTCTTGAATCAGGGGCTATACATTTAAACAACTCAAGATGCTTAAGTGTGTAATCTTGAAAATTGTAGCACTATGATAAATGGTTTTATGTTTGTTCAAATGCGACGTCAAGTCGAGCTGTACCAGTGATGATTGGCCAGGGCTTGTCAGTGAATCAGCAGTGTTTCTCCTTTTAAACATTTTACACCTCCAAATCAGTCGAAAGGCTGCGACAGCATCAGTCAGTTTTATCATAGCTGTTTCGCAGCCAGGTTGGTATCAGTTTTTATGTATATATATACATATATATATATGGGTGTGTGTGTGTATATCAACATCTTTGGCTCCATCTATTTGCAACCGAACAATCAAAGCGATCCGTTGTTCCGATGCATTCGGGCTCCGATTTGTCACCACCGAAAGACTGCAGCACAATCATGTGTCCACTGCAACGCAGTTCCTAGCAGATGCGTGGAAAAAAAACTGTACTCGCTCAGAGCTCAACCTTGGACTCATTGTGCAGATATGTGCAGATGTAGCCAGGAGATGTCAAGATATCTCAACCGCCAGGGTGTTCGATCTAAACAAACCAGTCTGGCCAAGGATTGTCAGTATATTGTATATACTTTGATATTCCGGTATGTTGCTATCATTATTTGTTGCTTGTCAACAGAAGTGCCAGTTTCATCTTGATTTTGCCTATGATGTAATTGCTTATAGCAATACACATGCACTATATATATATATACATATGCGCACTTATGTGCATATATACATGCAAATACATTGGCATTGGCATAAATACCCCAATGTAGATGCATATATACTGCATAATTAAATGCATGCACATACATTTATATATAGGCATTCCACATTTTTACATGATAAATGAAAATATGTTTATACTGGCATGTGATCATTCATAAATATGTATAACATGTAATGTATGATGTATGTTTGTGCGTGCACATATGTTCAACCCTTCTCTGTATGACCCAGGACAATTTTTAAAGTTGCTCTTGTTCACCAGATCTGGGCGAGTGGTGTAGCTTTACGGCCGTCAGTTTGCCGTCCACGATGTGCATCAGTGCTGCGTTTGGGACGACCCATTGCATGGGATTTGTGGCTATTAACCACGGGAAAACATAAGGCTTTCAAACCTGGATTCTTCAAAAATCACAGTTAATGTTAAACTTTGCGTTTCATTCCCAGGTTTAAGACTTAGGTCAGCTGCAAGGGATGCTTGCTGAACAAATTTAAATCACAGCACATGATGGTAAGATACGGTAAGTAGGGTTGACGATATACATTCACTTCAGGCGTGAGAATTACAATAATTTGCCCTGGGTTTGATAGGTTCATGATTGTTCCTTATTTTTGGGCAAAAATATGTTGCTGTGGCTACTAGCTCACTACATTTTTTGCAGCATATTTGTAAGGTCAGCGATGTGTGGTCAGGTATGTTCCAAGGAGGTCGGAATAGGCCATGCATCCCCAAACCCACTCCGTTGCTTTGAGACAGTGTTGTATGGTCAGCAACGGAGTATTGCGGCCGTAATAAAGTGAAATGTTTATGGAGGAACCATTTATTTTTTAACACCCGTGTTTGGTATTTGCCTATCTTTGTTTATGTTTGTTTCATGACTTGCGCAGATGATAAATCATGTATACATTCATTTTATATGCGTGTTCGTTTTGACCATGTTTATCTTATTTCTTTCAGGAAGGCATGCAGGCACAGCACAAAACACATGTTTTTTTTCAACAACCCCGCAACGAGATCTCTAATATTTTTGTCAAGTTGATTTCTTGCTCACAGAATCTCACATTTTGATACTGGATGCCATTGTCTCTTGCAGAGCCACCCTGGTCCCACAAATCACCTTCATGACAAGCTGAGAGCTTCCATTTTTCCCGTGACTGTGCTTCCCGCTTAGACGTGAAGGCAGACTCAGCAATGTCCGTCTTAACCTCGCCCCGAGCTTGTGCCCACATCCATGGGTTAATTAAGCTCCGAGTAGGTGACAGACACTGACGAGAAAAAGGATGACCGAGGCACCTGGTGGAATGATGTGAATGTCGTATATATATATATATATTTATTTATTCTTGTGGTGACTGAAAGATCTGAAAGGTCAGACTGCTCGGAATTTGTGTTTATTCACATCTAGGGCAGGATGATTGAATGCATGCTTTCAAATGATGCAACATCAATGCAACACAATTTCATTTTGTTGCAACCTATATCTATATATATATATAGAGATATGGACTCCGGGAAGCCCTTCACCGCCCCCTTTGTACCCCACAGCTGAGGTCAAGAAGTCTTGGCTCTACAGGTGGGCGCGGGCACAGCGTATGTTGTCCAAGTACAGCGCCATGGTTTGTCATTTGTGATGTTTGTGACTAAGCCGCTAAGCCATGCTAAGCCTAGTAGCATGGTTTGGAAAAGACATGAAAAAACCTCAAGATTAGGATCAATGAACTGCCTGGGCAATTTACGGCCACCCTTGTCGTCGTTTTGTTTTAGAAAGTACAACTGGGCATGTCTCTAGGACTTTGCCTTTTCTGTCCCGGGGCCGGGCCGCCAGGGCCGGGCGGACTCTCAGTAGGATATTGCCTTGGCGATGCTTTATCAGGTTAAAAAAACCCTTTTTAGGATGTTACCTGAATGTGCTCACAGTTAGCAACATTTGGGGTCAGAACATCCAATACTGCTGCTGCAAACCGCAAAGGGTCAAACACGTTCCGTTCAGACCCAGAATAGGTGCAAAACGAGGTGGGTCTGCCCGTCTGCCCCGCCCGTCCCTCATGCATAACTCTCGGTGGTTAACCAGCAACGGTCCATCGAAAGGTCCTTCTGCCCGACGTCAGGCTGCAAAAGAGCACATCCTCAAGAGGCCAAAGAGCCATTCTCATTGGGTATGGGTCAAGAGGTCAAGCCCATGACACCACATGAAAACTTAAATGTCACCATCCATTCTTGGGACCCAACTTTGACCAACTCTGTACCGATACCTATTGAGCCCAGTCACTGGCAAGGGTATACTTTGATTACTTAAGCCAGATCTCTTACGCAGCCTTTGGGAATTACGAAACGAACCCTAGTATTATCGGCCTTTCAACAGCTGCCGAGCGTCGATCGTTGCAGCGTTTGAACATGACCATGAGTCGCTACGCCTTCAACCCCTTCCTGAGAACTTGTTTCATGGCCCCAAACTCCCAAAGTTCCCAACTCACCTCCTCGACATTAAGATCATATTAAGTTCATGCGATGTTATTCATATGTTATCCTTCTTGACAATTGTTAGCCCATGTCCATCCAGATATTCCAAGCCTAGGCCTATGCTTTAGGCAGGCAACAAAATGGTTTGGACCCACGGGTCTGCAGGTCCATTGCACCTTGGGACCACGCTGAGGCACTGTGAAAGATTTCAGTGCTTGTATTGGGGTGGAGGATTGATATTAGTGAACACCAAAGTGCACAAAAATGTGCACACCAGATTTTAAGTAGCACGCGCACACACACACATTGATAAGGTTCGCTACATCCATTTGTTGCTTGTTCACATTAGATTATTCAGCAAGCAGACTGCTTTTGGCAAGCTCTTTGGGCAAGTGCTGAGTTGTCTTTACTAGAGCAAGTTCTCAGCCACCCATCAGTTTGTTGCTTGGCGGGTCCAAGGCAGGTGTTCGAAATGATATTGAAATATATTATACATATCGCACATTATCACTTTGGAATGTTTGTTCATATCTTTATTTCATCTTATTTCATTATATAAATTATATATATATATATATATATATTTCACGTTATTTCCTACAGGGTTCCCCCAAAATCACCCAGCATTGGTGGGGCGGAAACCCATGGAGGGTTGGCTGCCAGGTCAAGGGTACCGGTGCCGTTGAAGGCCACGATGCGCGGGTCAAAGGCGAAAAACCCATGGGTTGAGCGGAAAAGATGCGATATGAAAGCTTATATATATACACAGTATAATATATATTATTTTATCTAATATTGAATCATATATATATGTATCATACTGATATGATATCATATATAATCTTGTAAACAGATTCTTAGACGTCATTATATGACTGTATACAATGTATAGTATATGCTTATGGTAAACATAGACATTACAACCATATACTATTGAATGGCTTTTGGGCAACATAGATGTGACATGATATGACAATGTCATGGTTGTCCAGGGAAGATTATATAAGGAAGATAATCCAGAAGTACTACAAATACGACATATATTTACAGACGGGTATGCGCCGTTTCCTTTGTGTTGGGTTCGGGTGATAGGTGAGTGGCGTCAGGTGTATGCGGATGTACTATAAATTGAATCCATGAATAGGCGCAGTGTTTTGCGTCGTAATACTGGTTCACAGTTCACAGTGTTGACTGAGGCTGACAGGCATCACAACGGCAGCAATCGCAACTGCAGCAACTGTCATACGGCTAGAAGATTTGAAGACCAAACCGGATGGTTTGAATCTATTTGCTATTTGGACGCAGAGACACAAGGACATGTCCCGGTTGCTACTGTAGATGTGGAATAGTGAATACAACTCAGTTTCCCAGTTCAAGCATTCGAAGTCAAGTCACAAGTGATGAAATATTAGCTGGCCACCATGTCAAAAGGAGGAACGCTCCAAAATCTTGCTCCAAGTGCCAGCATTCGAAAGTCCCTCATGCACGTTTTGGTAGATTCATTCTGAAGGTCATCCCAAGGGAATGGAGTTGTTGCCCTATCAGATACCTCGCCTGGACGATCGATGCCGGCATGGGTTGGAAACTTAGGGTACTCATGCTGTTGCAATGATCCCCCAGCTTTGTAATTGGCAAGCTGGTACTGTTCATCATGGTACCAGGGTTTTGACTCATAGCCATGTGCGAATATGGAGTTCATTTCACTAGCCGCCTTGTTAGGCAACCCATTCAGCCAAGGCAAAGACTCATCAGCAGCGCCTAGAGAAGGAGCTGGAACAGCTTCGCAAGTGGAAGTTTGAGGCCCCTGGACCCTGGGTTTTCTGCGGATGGCCTATCACAAGCACAAGAACATGTGCCAACGCAGGGATGGGATCAGGTGGAAAAGAACAAATAAGTACATTACATTGTGCATAATTATGCTACCTGCTGGTGGTGTATATTAGTATATCCACCCTGCTTGGGGTTGAAAATTCAAATTTTGGGGAGGGGTGGCCAACCGCCAGCCAGCTTAATGTGATTTAGTGTGCGTACGTGTCATTCTTTGGCATTATTTGAGCTGTAATTGGTTATAATTGCAGATTTGATCGTGACCATGCATGTGTGAATTGAAGAATTCATATACGCGGAGGCCGCTGGTGCAGTGCAACGCATGGCCCTGGGGTTGAGGAGCTTACGAGATCAGCGCCTTGGCTGAAAAGCAGAGGGGATGATCATCAAAAACGGGGTTGCTGGAGGGGCAATCAACATAGCCGATAAATGTGTTCGGAAAATGAATTGGGCAAACCTTTGGGTATAGTTCAATGGCTCAATTTGTCGACAATAGGGGCTATGCACAAATTCAAATGCCCAACTATTTACCTGGAAGAGTTTCTAAGGATTGCCCCTGATGATAGGGATATGATGGGATATGACAATATGATCAGCAAAATTTGGGGATCTCTGCATTCTCTATCAAACCAAGCTGACAAGTGGATGATGATATTCAAGCATCAAGAAGTACATCATTTGATAATGGCTAGGTTGGATTAGCAAAGGGTACTGTTCCCGGATCTTGCATAACCATAACCCATGAGAAACCATGAGAAACCTCCGTCACAACTATATACTATATATTTTATATTAATTAATTAGCTAATGACTATTCTCATACTTGGAAGTTCCCGGCAAGAGGGACCCTCCACAACTCAATGCATCCCCGGGATTCTTCAGGTCACCCCGCCTTCAGGTGTTGAATTAATGTAGGAGATGAAACACTTTAGTATCTTTGTTGACCTCCACATATGCGTTGCTTCTTGGTACTTGTGTCTATTTGGATATTGTGTTGGTTTAACATGTTTATTTTGTTTTTGGTTGTCGTTTCCAAATTTCTACGCGCATTCTTGCTTTGAAACCCATTGTTTTCTCTTACAATCATATTTGTTTTGATATTATAATATCGTCATATCAATCCATATCATACTGTGGATGGAATAACTCCTTCACCAGTTGACAAGTGGTTTATTTATCATTATTTATCAGGTTCTACCATGCAAGGTGGCGCAGAATGAAGTTTCCATCCACAGTATGTCACGTTTGTGCCCTTTGAATCCTTCCCTTTGGCACAAACCCCAAGGTACATAGGGATTAAATTGATATGTAACCCCATGACAGAACAAATATCCATTAATCCCCTCTATCCATTGGTTCAATGGCCATTAATAACCTTTGGTGACATCAATGACATCATCCCCCAAGGTACGACCAGGAGATGAGGAAAAGTTTCGACCTGCAGGAGACCTGGCAACGTTTGGGCCAGGGGCCTAGTACCAAGGGATGACAAACATGGGGATATAAACTAACGTTATGTAACTTACACAATACAGCACCAGCAGGAACTTTATGTACAACGAAAATAAGGTTCCAACATGATACCCATACATATTACTGTAGACTGTAGGTCAATATATGCACTATACACCCATAAAAGCCTTGGAGAGGGCGATGCATAGAGAGAAAGACACAGAGAGAGAGAGAGAAAGAGAGAAAGAGAGAACGAGAACGAGAAAGAGAAACAAATAGAATGGAGGATATGGATGTCCCTACTGGGATTTTTGACCCAGGCAATTTCCGTATGAGTGGTGTAGTTCTGCCGTTCTCCCTCAGGTCATCGTGCTGAGAACGCCGGCCTCGCTAACAGCTTTCCATCTGCACCTGGGCTAAAAATCAGTGGTCGAGGCAGTGATTTTCCTCCAAGGTTCAAGGCAGATGAAGAGGTAAGTTTTTTGTGCACGTCATGATGTGTGCCATGGTCAAAAGATGGTATAGTTATAGTTGGTGTGTTCCTCCATCAAATCCTTCTAATGGGTATGTAACATCAACATTCCTGGATTGATGATCACCCCCCCGAGCAATTCACCCAAGTTAGGTTGTAGGTTTCGGTAATCCAGGGAAGATCAATGGTCAGGTTGGATCATGGCAAATTTTTGGAGCAGAGCTGATGAGCCCAACATAATTTTTGTCCCAGGGCCCCTGAATGCCTTGCAGATGCTGGATGATGCCAGTTTGACTGATTGTCACACCGCAAATGACTAAATTTCCCCCAAGTTCAGATTGAAAAACTAGGAACCTTGTTTCCTGCTGAGTGATTGGTGGCCTAGACTCCGTTATTATCGCCTTCGTGTTCCTTGAAACTACGGCCCAGAACTCCGTCTTCCCTTGAGTTCGGTATCTCCGTTTAAATTGGCAAACTGGCAAACCTAATGGGTTATGCGAGCAACCTGTCTTCAATCTTTCCTCTGTTTTCTACATGTTTCGTATCAACGTGTCATCCTGTTTCACCACCGGTCAGGTTCAAGAGGCCGATGATCTCCTGCAAAGCGAAGGAGGGACCTTAGTCTCGGTAGTCAAGGGGTGACTGGCAGGTTCTTCTCTTTGGGATTTCATGGGTTAATAATTTGGGACATAGCTGGCTATGGATCGATACTTCGAAAGTCACAGCTAAATACCATATATTACAATATTTAGATATATCTAGGAGGATTGAGATCCGTTTGCCGGCTAAATATGTTGCTTTGTTGCATAGCCGTAGCCATATATAATCGCATATATATATATATACATAGTTGTTTTGCATTTTGAGGATATTTCACATCGCTTTGAAATATGTGTTTTGTGGATTTTATGCATAAATACGGTATGGGTGAGTGTGTGTGTGTGTTTGAAATGGAGATACTTGAAATTAAATGCTCATTTCATGGGAACACGAAGGCACGCCATGGGATTATGGGGGTGCCCCGTGGCAAATCTGTATTGAGAATAGTGTTTGAACATTTGGTGGAAGAACACGTGCTTCTGGACATTTTGAGGTAATGTGTTTTAACAATTTTTAACATAACATCATCCAACATCTCGCATCCCAGGAATGGATGAAGGCTTTGGAAAGAATCTAGAAGATTAGCCCATAGTTTCCAAGCCTTAGTTGTGAAAATGGGAGTGTTTCCTATCTATTTTCGGGCTGGCTGAGCGCAAAAAGTTCCCATCCCCCTATCCGCCATGGCCTTGCACGGCCAGGCGGCCAACGCACGAGGTGCAGCGCTAAATTTGTGTCTGAAAATGGGGCATCAACCACCGGCAATTCCAATTAGGAACATGATAAATTACCCCGAAACTAGTAGCGGAATCCCCCACTTAGCTTGAATTCCACTACCGTTCAGGCTACCAGATATCAAGAACCGAGGCGACACCCTCACCCGGTTCAGTCCACACCCAAATCGCCTCGCTAATCCTTCAAACGGGACCCCGAAAATGATGACATTTTGTATTTTGGGTTTGATTGAAAATGGGGTACCCGCAAATTTGATCAAATTTGATGGTTTATCAATGTTTGTTTTGTGTTTTCCATCAAGATTTTCCAGTTTGCTGTACACCCATTGTTGGACAAACCAGGGCTTTTGCCAGGCCCAGCCGAGCTGCGCGGCGGTCGCCCAAAGCTAAGGACTATACTGTTTGTAAGTTATCAAAAGTTATGTGCTTATTCTCAACACTTATAGCATCCAATTAATCATCATTGATGTACATCTACTTTTTGCCAATCTTTGTCGTATGTTTGAAGAGCAAAGCATTTTGGGCCATCTAACCATGCCCACATACCTCGTTTTTTTTTGGCTTTGGGTTCTTTTGGTAGAGATTGATTTTTTAAACCAAATGAAAATGGGGTGGAAAGCCAATAGGATAGGTCAGGACTTTGGAAGGCCTGAGAAGACGTAAGAACACATCATAACACATGTGTTTTTTTCAAGTTCACCAATCTTCTTGTAGTCTTATTATAGATGTATCCGCTTTTGCTTCCACTTGTGTTTGGCAGTGCTAGTGTGCGCCATATAATTGTGCAACAAATATACGAGTATATATATATAATCGTATGTAACCGTATGTGTATATATATATATAATGCAGATAGCCATGGATACACACACACATATATATATATATACATACATATATACCAGTAGTACCGCACAAGGCGGTGGCGGAAGTTTCAAAAATAGGAAACCTATAGGAGAGATTGGTTGTTGTGAATCAGGGATGGCAGAGCGAATCCACTGATGGACCGAAAGGTGC
>Ga0126342_10015725_pt1 | contig 13232 bp, 11 predicted proteins | sample Cyp1metagenome_FD_92528 | JGI IMG/M metagenome (GOLD analysis project Ga0126342, IMG submission 92528) | Coral microbial communities from Lord Howe Island, Old Settlement Bay, Australia - Cyphastrea 1 metagenome | ecosystem: Host-associated > Invertebrates > Cnidaria > Coral ...
ACAGACTTGAGTCATTTTCAATACCAACCAAATAAAGGGTCCGCCGCACTTTGTCGGCAACACGTTGCCTGATCTGCGAACGCTTCTGTCGTCACTCGCATCCTGCAGCGTACCAGGGACCAAGCGACTGTCTGTGATGATGCTCAATAATCATGGTCAATGAGTCAATACTGATTAATAATGGTAAATACTGATTAATCATGGTTAATATTTGTTAATCATGGTTAATAATGGTTCATAATGGTTAATAGTGGTCAATAATGGTTCATCATGGTTAATCATGGTTAATAATGGTCATAATTGACAATGAATAATGGTTAATAATGGCTAAATAGTGGTTACTAGTACCTTCAGACATTCCCACATAATGACAGTACATGAGAGTGTTAGAATTATCAATGGGATCAATATGGATTACTATGGATTACTATGGATTACTATAAATGAATATGGTATTAATGCAGGGGTTAATGGATTAATACATTAATAGGATTAACTACTATGGGATTAATATGGATTGATTAATATGGATTGATTAATATGGATTGATTAGTAGATTAATGGGATTTAACCATCAAACATGGCGGTATAAAAATAGCCAAAAATTAGGCCATTTGGGGATGATTCCCCTTGCTAACCATCATTCCAGAATTCAGCCAAATATTATATTAGTAGGATGTACAGTTGTGGACATGATCACCATTGATCACCTCATTGTGGTGTTGACATGCTTTGATGGCCTAGCCGACGGTCGTAGCATTCTCTTGTGTCACTAAACAACAGCAGAGGATCTGTTTGCACGCAACTGAGCTAGCGATCCATGATTTACTTAGCAAGAGCCAATCGCTGTCCAAACCCTGTGGTGGAAATCCCCAAGACTGGCTGCTTTGTTCGCATTGGTATCATTTATAGCTGCAACGGCTCCATAGGAAAATGTCTTAAGCTTCACAGCCGGATGTTTTCCATCTTTAGGCTTAATCCAATCCATTTTCAGACCCAAATGTCAGACCGTTGGCTCTATGTATACCACTATATTCGCGCAATTTATATCATTATCTCCTTGAATCCCCAGGTCTATGATTAATGTTTTTTCATAAATAGCAGATGGTGATTTCGATTCGCAGCACCGCCCAGGCTTCGGACAATTCATCGCCTTCGAGGTCGGGTACGTCGACTCAAACACCGATCCCAGCGGTGGCAGATTCCTTGCAGCGAAGGCCACGGGGACGGCCACGGCGGCTTCGACCGAAATTTGCGGAATTCCGACAGCTGCCGAAAGCCATGGCTTTCTTGTAATCTTCCAGAAAGATTGAAAACTCATGAAAACCACTGTTTCAATAGGATTTCATGGCGTTTATTCAAGAATATTCAAGAACTTGTTGGGCCTGAACTAGAATCTGATCGGGCAAAAAAGTTTTTCTGTGCAACAGATTCAGGTACTGGTCATCAGATTCTCCATGGGTAAATTTCAACCAGTGACCTGGGATGACTTGCTGGGCACCAACATAAGTCTCAAAGGGCACCAAGAGAAAAAAAAATGTTGAAAGCTCATCGAAACAAACAAACAAAAAGGCGGAAACACTTAAATACAAAGACCATCAAACGTCAATAGGTGTTTAACATTAACTTTAACATGATGTAACTGTTAATATCTGTTACCCTCTGGTAAACAAACATAGCTATTGAAAATGGCCATAGAAATAGTTGATTTACCCATTAAAATGGTGATTTTCTATAGTTATGTTAGTTTACCAGAGGGTAATAACGATGATGATTGACGAATGCCTCGTTCTGTCACCAGCTCAGGTTCCTGGAGCCGCCGCCAATGAAATCATGGCCAGTTTTGGGGGGTTCATCCCATCCATTTTCAGACACACCCATCCATAGCATATCAAGTTGGTTAGTTATATGATGTCCCTATTATATCTCCATTCTATCCCAGTATATACTCTTATACAACCATTTCTTGGTGGAAAAAAAAACGTTGATCCCATTAGTAGTCCGATAAATCTCATAATATCCCCCAAGCTCTTAATCATTACTCCACTAACCATTGTCCCCATATCAGATCCTTGGCGATACATCCCCATTATATCTCCATTCTGTCGCCAATATATCCTCATCATATCCACATTACATCCATTTATATCCCATCGTCTTCCCGTTAATCTCTGTAAAACTTTATTCCCATTTATATTCCCATTCATATATCCCCATCATATCCCCATCATAATGGGTATGTCTGAAAATGGGGTATACCCCCAATTATAGCCATTTAGTAGGGATAATGATCATTAACCATTGGGTGTAGGGGTACACTATTTTCAGACAAACCCTAATCCCATAGCCTCAGCCGGTGAAACTTCCGCCCCTGAGGGCAACACAAAGGCATCGCGGCGTTCGAATGCACTGGAGACGTCAACGGAGTCGCCGGCTGTGAGCTTTCACTGGAGCCATGGAGAAAATGACATGTGGAAATCCCATGGAAAATGGAGGGAATAATTGGTATAATGGTAGAACTGTGTGAAACAATGGGGAAAACAACCATAAATATGGGATGAATGGGTATAACTATAGATGTGATAATATGATTTTATATGGTTTACTAGGATTATAGTGGATGATCTCTACTAGTATATATATATATATGTATGTACTGTAATCAGATATTAATGGATTTACCCTCTGGGAATCAGCCAGGCGGCTGGGAAATATGGGAAATCCCCAAAGTAAATGGATATTTAAGTGGGAAAATGTGGAGGAATTACATCTACATCGGGGATTTTCCAGTGGATATTGTCCCAAAACCAGTTTGCTAATGGAAAACCAACTAACATGTTTACAAGTAAGGTGATGCAAGTGTTTTTACCAACAAACATATTAGTGGAAATTATCCCAAATAGTGATAAAGCAAATAGTGATTGTCCTTCCAAATAGTGAGATTTAAACAACACTAATTTGGGTACCATCACCCCACTGACATAGACCCTGAGAATCACCACGTTTCAAGTCTGTTGTTTAGTTGGAGGGACGGCATATATTTTTTCGTATATACTGGGGATATCAGAGGTTAGTAGTGGATATTGATGAATACTAATATAAGTGGATACTAGATGATACTAGTGCATATCTATATGTATTTGCCATGCCATGTATCTGAGGTCGTCCATGCCATGAAAGATTGAGGGCCATGATTAACCACTGGATTTTGGGATGCCCTATTTTTGTTCAAACAATTGCTGGGCATTTCTGGGATCCGAAATGATACAAGTTCATCCGACATGTTGGAATCAATCACGTTGAGATGATTCCCTCTTTTGTTCTTTGATCCAAGATGTGCCATACCTCACCATGTGAGTATGATTCAAAACTCACTAACAGCCATATTAGAACACGTTCACCACAAACATACTGCCCTGCGGCAAGTCGATGGTGTTGGTATCGTCAAGATTCGTCAAGTAGGTCGAGCAACTCAGCACAGGACCACCTGGTTGATATCGGCATATCTTGTATATACAGCATATATATATATACAAAATGCAGCCAAATCGTCAATATGTATATGGTGTGTTTGCCTCCTTATATATATATACACTGACACTATATATATAGTGTATATATATATAGTGTATATATATAGTGTATATATATATTATATCAGTAGTAGTCCCAACAAAGATGCGGAAAGTCCTTCCAGCATTTTGTATGTTTCAATCGAAATGTTCCCCAGGCCTGAGGCTCAAAGTCTCGTCGCCCTGGCGAACATGGGAATCGCCTTGTGGCTTTAACCGCTAACATGGGGATTTAACCAACAAGAATTTGGGATTTAACGAAGAAAAATGGGTGTTTCCTAATACCCTCTGGTAATTTAACATAGCTATTGAAAATTGCCATTTATAGTGGATTTACCCATTAAAACTAGTGATTTTCCATAGCTATGTTAGTTTACCAGAGGGTAACGAAGAAAAATGGGTGGTTCCTAAGTCATGGGGGTACCCCATTTCATCATCCATTTTATTGATGGATTTTCCATGAAATAAACCATCCAGCTAGTGGGGTATGCCCATTTATGGAAAGCCACAAATGGTGGTTTTAACTTGTTTTTTGGGGAATATCATGGGTCTTGTCAGTCAATTTAAGTGGAAAACCCTATCCCATCCACTGCTTCATCATGTTCAAGCTTATTTGACAGCCCTTTTGATTGGGGGTGAACCGAACCCATGTTCAGGTACCACAGCCAGATCTAAAAATGCTGGATGTTGCACTTCCGGATGAGGCTGGTGGTTGCTGGTTTCAAGTCCCCTGAACATTGGTAGCCCTCCGGGGGATCTTCAGCAAAACTGCCAGCTGGATGGACCCCTCTGGTGTTGAACCACCATGAGACGCCATGAGAATCATGGGCATATACTTTCACAGGCCATCTCCAACGTTTTCTTCGTCGTGGCCAGTTGAATCCCCATTTCGGATGGTGAAATCAGAATCTTCATCTCAACAATTACCATTTGACCACCATATTTCATGGTTTCATTGCGACCGTATTCTGTTACGACCACCACATCTGGGCACTGCCCTTCAGCCAGCCTGCGAAATGCCTCGTTGAAGTTTCCTCTCGAGTCGACCTTAGTGGTCCAAAATGGTGCAGCTGCACTGTGTGTTCCTGAGGCTGGCTCCATTTACATACATTTTGGATACATGTTTATACATTTATATACATACATACATATATACATCCACATATCTCTATATATACTTTATACCATAGTAACCAAAACAAATGCATACACCTGTGATGAACTAGTTGGATTTTACTTTCCTATAATATATATATATATATGGTCTATATCATATACGTACAATACAAGCTATCATACAGTTATATATTAATACAATATATTGTCTATATATGGACATACTATTTATTACTATATGTGATATTTCCTATATACAAATATGTTATATAATAGTTAACTTTCATATTTCCTATTGAAATGGTCTATATGTTATATATCCACCCTGCTTCAAGCGGCGCTGTTTGGCCCAGGAAATGGCAGGATCTGCGATCCTTGGAGGCACGGTGGAAGAAGCCGTGCCAGGAAATGGCACGGTAAATTTAACCAACAACAGGCAATATTAATATAATATAATATGAATGTATAATAATATTATATATAAATGAATTTATATGACTATATATCTGTAAATATATTTGGAGAAATTTATAGATATGTTAGTCTTCGTCGGGAACCCTTGGACTTCAATGGTTTTTCAAAAAAAACGCGAACCATGGTGGTTTAATCATCGAACAATGGGCTTGTGAAGAAATAGGAAAAACTGACCTCCCAAATTGGCTAGGCCAATCTAATGGAAAACATGCTTCCGTATTAGTTGATTTATGATGATGTACTTCCGTATGTTGATAAAAAGTGATGATGTATGCCGGGTTTTTATGATGCAATTACTCGACATAAACATGACCTTCTCGCAGGATTCACCACTGTATTTGATCACCAGAAATTGATGGTTGACCCAAAAAAAAATCGGGACATAGAACTACCCACCAAAAATGCACAGCCGCTGATATGAATCAATTGGGATAACCTTGGCAAATGCTTTATGATGATAAAATCCCGCAGGTTGCACAAAGGCTCATTAGCCTTCACTTGAATCAGGGATCTGGAAAATACATGCCAAACAAATGGAGCGAACAGCCTTAGTCTTGATGGGAAGTGTCCTTTTAGCATCGGTCCCCCAAAAAAAATGAATATGTGTCCCCCATGTTTGGGTCAAAAAAAAACAAACAGCAACCTACCTTTCACCACTCAGTTTACTCAGATGTCTCTTTGTTCTTGGTCATATAATGTCATTGGTCATATTCCCAATAGTGGGGCATGTGTGGCACAGTGACTCGTGCCTTTTTCAATCATTTGGGTAATCTTTTTCTCCCAAGAGCTCCGTATATTTTCCGGATGAACATCCCAAAACAACAGTTACCCTCTGGTTATTTAACATAGCCATGGAAAATGGCCAATTTATAGATGGTTTACCTATTAAAAATGGTGATTTTCCATGGCTATGTTATTAGTCATAACCAGAGGGATGTGGAACATGAACCATTCATAGATCTGGAACCATAAATGTAGATCATAAAAAAACTAACCATTCATAGATGTGGAAAACCATAAAAATCATAAACCATGGATGTTTTTATGGGTGTTCCGCATGTTTTTGCATGTTTACCCGAGGGTAACATCTCCAGTTCCCCATGTGTCGCTCCAAGTGACGTTGGAGCTTTCGTTCGTGACGTGTCCATGGAGCCATCCATGTCACTTGACGCCTGTGATCTGAAAATTCTGGGTCACCCATGAGTCTCCGGAAAAAAACAAACAAACATAATGTTGCCAGTGGGGATGTTCAACAGTTATGTTAGTTTGCCAGTGGGTAGCATCCCATTATTATCCCATTACTATCCTATCAATCCCACTATCATTATTATTAGTGCTATTCTGTTTGGTGGTTTTAACCATCTTGAAAAATATGAGTTCGTCAATGGGAAGGATTATCCCATATATTATGGAAAATAAAAAATGTTCCAAACCACCAACCATATACATATATATATATATGTATATGGTTGGTGGTTTGGAACATTTTTTATTTTCCATAATATATGGGATAATCCTTCCCATTGACGAACTCATATTTTTCAAGATGGTTAAAACCACCAAACAGAATAGCACTAATAATAATGATAGTGGGATTGATAGGATAGTAATGGGATAATAATGGGATGCTACCCACTGGCAAACTAACATAACTGTTGAACATCCCCACTGGCAACATTATGTTTGTTTGTTTTTTTCCGGAGACTCATGGGTGACCCAGAATTTTCAGATCACAGGCGTCAAGTGACATGGATGGCTCCATGGACACGTCACGAACGAAAGCTCCAACGTCACTTGGAGCGACACATGGGGAACTGGAGATGTTACCCTCGGGTAAACATGCAAAAACATGCGGAACACCCATAAAAACATCCATGGTTTATGATTTTTATGGTTTTCCACATCTATGAATGGTTAGTTTTTTTATGATCTACATTTATGGTTCCAGATCTATGAATGGTTCATGTTCCACATCCCTCTGGTTATGACTAATAACATAGCCATGGAAAATCACCATTTTTAATAGGTAAACCATCTATAAATTGGCCATTTTCCATGGCTATGTTAAATAACCAGAGGGTAACTGTTGTTTTGGGATGTTCATCCGGAAAATATACGGAGCTCTTGGGAGAAAAAGATTACCCAAATGATTGAAAAAGGCACGAGTCACTGTGCCACACATGCCCCACTATTGGGAATATGACCAATGACATTATATGACCAAGAACAAAGAGACATCTGAGTAAACTGAGTGGTGAAAGGTAGGTTGCTGTTTGTTTTTTTTTGACCCAAACATGGGGGACACATATTCATTTTTTTTGGGGGACCGATGCTAAAAGGACACTTCCCATCAAGACTAAGGCTGTTCGCTCCATTTGTTTGGCATGTATTTTCCAGATCCCTGATTCAAGTGAAGGCTAATGAGCCTTTGTGCAACCTGCGGGATTTTATCATCATAAAGCATTTGCCAAGGTTATCCCAATTGATTCATATCAGCGGCTGTGCATTTTTGGTGGGTAGTTCTATGTCCCGATTTTTTTTTGGGTCAACCATCAATTTCTGGTGATCAAATACAGTGGTGAATCCTGCGAGAAGGTCATGTTTATGTCGAGTAATTGCATCATAAAAACCCGGCATACATCATCACTTTTTATCAACATACGGAAGTACATCATCATAAATCAACTAATACGGAAGCATGTTTTCCATTAGATTGGCCTAGCCAATTTGGGAGGTCAGTTTTTCCTATTTCTTCACAAGCCCATTGTTCGATGATTAAACCACCATGGTTCGCGTTTTTTTTGAAAAACCATTGAAGTCCAAGGGTTCCCGACGAAGACTAACATATCTATAAATTTCTCCAAATATATTTACAGATATATAGTCATATAAATTCATTTATATATAATATTATTATACATTCATATTATATTATATTAATATTGCCTGTTGTTGGTTAAATTTACCGTGCCATTTCCTGGCACGGCTTCTTCCACCGTGCCTCCAAGGATCGCAGATCCTGCCATTTCCTGGGCCAAACAGCGCCGCTTGAAGCAGGGTGGATATATAACATATAGACCATTTCAATAGGAAATATGAAAGTTAACTATTATATAACATATTTGTATATAGGAAATATCACATATAGTAATAAATAGTATGTCCATATATAGACAATATATTGTATTAATATATAACTGTATGATAGCTTGTATTGTACGTATATGATATAGACCATATATATATATATATTATAGGAAAGTAAAATCCAACTAGTTCATCACAGGTGTATGCATTTGTTTTGGTTACTATGGTATAAAGTATATATAGAGATATGTGGATGTATATATGTATGTATGTATATAAATGTATAAACATGTATCCAAAATGTATGTAAATGGAGCCAGCCTCAGGAACACACAGTGCAGCTGCACCATTTTGGACCACTAAGGTCGACTCGAGAGGAAACTTCAACGAGGCATTTCGCAGGCTGGCTGAAGGGCAGTGCCCAGATGTGGTGGTCGTAACAGAATACGGTCGCAATGAAACCATGAAATATGGTGGTCAAATGGTAATTGTTGAGATGAAGATTCTGATTTCACCATCCGAAATGGGGATTCAACTGGCCACGACGAAGAAAACGTTGGAGATGGCCTGTGAAAGTATATGCCCATGATTCTCATGGCGTCTCATGGTGGTTCAACACCAGAGGGGTCCATCCAGCTGGCAGTTTTGCTGAAGATCCCCCGGAGGGCTACCAATGTTCAGGGGACTTGAAACCAGCAACCACCAGCCTCATCCGGAAGTGCAACATCCAGCATTTTTAGATCTGGCTGTGGTACCTGAACATGGGTTCGGTTCACCCCCAATCAAAAGGGCTGTCAAATAAGCTTGAACATGATGAAGCAGTGGATGGGATAGGGTTTTCCACTTAAATTGACTGACAAGACCCATGATATTCCCCAAAAAACAAGTTAAAACCACCATTTGTGGCTTTCCATAAATGGGCATACCCCACTAGCTGGATGGTTTATTTCATGGAAAATCCATCAATAAAATGGATGATGAAATGGGGTACCCCCATGACTTAGGAACCACCCATTTTTCTTCGTTACCCTCTGGTAAACTAACATAGCTATGGAAAATCACTAGTTTTAATGGGTAAATCCACTATAAATGGCAATTTTCAATAGCTATGTTAAATTACCAGAGGGTATTAGGAAACACCCATTTTTCTTCGTTAAATCCCAAATTCTTGTTGGTTAAATCCCCATGTTAGCGGTTAAAGCCACAAGGCGATTCCCATGTTCGCCAGGGCGACGAGACTTTGAGCCTCAGGCCTGGGGAACATTTCGATTGAAACATACAAAATGCTGGAAGGACTTTCCGCATCTTTGTTGGGACTACTACTGATATAATATATATATACACTATATATATACACTATATATATATACACTATATATATAGTGTCAGTGTATATATATATAAGGAGGCAAACACACCATATACATATTGACGATTTGGCTGCATTTTGTATATATATATATGCTGTATATACAAGATATGCCGATATCAACCAGGTGGTCCTGTGCTGAGTTGCTCGACCTACTTGACGAATCTTGACGATACCAACACCATCGACTTGCCGCAGGGCAGTATGTTTGTGGTGAACGTGTTCTAATATGGCTGTTAGTGAGTTTTGAATCATACTCACATGGTGAGGTATGGCACATCTTGGATCAAAGAACAAAAGAGGGAATCATCTCAACGTGATTGATTCCAACATGTCGGATGAACTTGTATCATTTCGGATCCCAGAAATGCCCAGCAATTGTTTGAACAAAAATAGGGCATCCCAAAATCCAGTGGTTAATCATGGCCCTCAATCTTTCATGGCATGGACGACCTCAGATACATGGCATGGCAAATACATATAGATATGCACTAGTATCATCTAGTATCCACTTATATTAGTATTCATCAATATCCACTACTAACCTCTGATATCCCCAGTATATACGAAAAAATATATGCCGTCCCTCCAACTAAACAACAGACTTGAAACGTGGTGATTCTCAGGGTCTATGTCAGTGGGGTGATGGTACCCAAATTAGTGTTGTTTAAATCTCACTATTTGGAAGGACAATCACTATTTGCTTTATCACTATTTGGGATAATTTCCACTAATATGTTTGTTGGTAAAAACACTTGCATCACCTTACTTGTAAACATGTTAGTTGGTTTTCCATTAGCAAACTGGTTTTGGGACAATATCCACTGGAAAATCCCCGATGTAGATGTAATTCCTCCACATTTTCCCACTTAAATATCCATTTACTTTGGGGATTTCCCATATTTCCCAGCCGCCTGGCTGATTCCCAGAGGGTAAATCCATTAATATCTGATTACAGTACATACATATATATATATATACTAGTAGAGATCATCCACTATAATCCTAGTAAACCATATAAAATCATATTATCACATCTATAGTTATACCCATTCATCCCATATTTATGGTTGTTTTCCCCATTGTTTCACACAGTTCTACCATTATACCAATTATTCCCTCCATTTTCCATGGGATTTCCACATGTCATTTTCTCCATGGCTCCAGTGAAAGCTCACAGCCGGCGACTCCGTTGACGTCTCCAGTGCATTCGAACGCCGCGATGCCTTTGTGTTGCCCTCAGGGGCGGAAGTTTCACCGGCTGAGGCTATGGGATTAGGGTTTGTCTGAAAATAGTGTACCCCTACACCCAATGGTTAATGATCATTATCCCTACTAAATGGCTATAATTGGGGGTATACCCCATTTTCAGACATACCCATTATGATGGGGATATGATGGGGATATATGAATGGGAATATAAATGGGAATAAAGTTTTACAGAGATTAACGGGAAGACGATGGGATATAAATGGATGTAATGTGGATATGATGAGGATATATTGGCGACAGAATGGAGATATAATGGGGATGTATCGCCAAGGATCTGATATGGGGACAATGGTTAGTGGAGTAATGATTAAGAGCTTGGGGGATATTATGAGATTTATCGGACTACTAATGGGATCAACGTTTTTTTTTCCACCAAGAAATGGTTGTATAAGAGTATATACTGGGATAGAATGGAGATATAATAGGGACATCATATAACTAACCAACTTGATATGCTATGGATGGGTGTGTCTGAAAATGGATGGGATGAACCCCCCAAAACTGGCCATGATTTCATTGGCGGCGGCTCCAGGAACCTGAGCTGGTGACAGAACGAGGCATTCGTCAATCATCATCGTTATTACCCTCTGGTAAACTAACATAACTATAGAAAATCACCATTTTAATGGGTAAATCAACTATTTCTATGGCCATTTTCAATAGCTATGTTTGTTTACCAGAGGGTAACAGATATTAACAGTTACATCATGTTAAAGTTAATGTTAAACACCTATTGACGTTTGATGGTCTTTGTATTTAAGTGTTTCCGCCTTTTTGTTTGTTTGTTTCGATGAGCTTTCAACATTTTTTTTTCTCTTGGTGCCCTTTGAGACTTATGTTGGTGCCCAGCAAGTCATCCCAGGTCACTGGTTGAAATTTACCCATGGAGAATCTGATGACCAGTACCTGAATCTGTTGCACAGAAAAACTTTTTTGCCCGATCAGATTCTAGTTCAGGCCCAACAAGTTCTTGAATATTCTTGAATAAACGCCATGAAATCCTATTGAAACAGTGGTTTTCATGAGTTTTCAATCTTTCTGGAAGATTACAAGAAAGCCATGGCTTTCGGCAGCTGTCGGAATTCCGCAAATTTCGGTCGAAGCCGCCGTGGCCGTCCCCGTGGCCTTCGCTGCAAGGAATCTGCCACCGCTGGGATCGGTGTTTGAGTCGACGTACCCGACCTCGAAGGCGATGAATTGTCCGAAGCCTGGGCGGTGCTGCGAATCGAAATCACCATCTGCTATTTATGAAAAAACATTAATCATAGACCTGGGGATTCAAGGAGATAATGATATAAATTGCGCGAATATAGTGGTATACATAGAGCCAACGGTCTGACATTTGGGTCTGAAAATGGATTGGATTAAGCCTAAAGATGGAAAACATCCGGCTGTGAAGCTTAAGACATTTTCCTATGGAGCCGTTGCAGCTATAAATGATACCAATGCGAACAAAGCAGCCAGTCTTGGGGATTTCCACCACAGGGTTTGGACAGCGATTGGCTCTTGCTAAGTAAATCATGGATCGCTAGCTCAGTTGCGTGCAAACAGATCCTCTGCTGTTGTTTAGTGACACAAGAGAATGCTACGACCGTCGGCTAGGCCATCAAAGCATGTCAACACCACAATGAGGTGATCAATGGTGATCATGTCCACAACTGTACATCCTACTAATATAATATTTGGCTGAATTCTGGAATGATGGTTAGCAAGGGGAATCATCCCCAAATGGCCTAATTTTTGGCTATTTTTATACCGCCATGTTTGATGGTTAAATCCCATTAATCTACTAATCAATCCATATTAATCAATCCATATTAATCAATCCATATTAATCCCATAGTAGTTAATCCTATTAATGTATTAATCCATTAACCCCTGCATTAATACCATATTCATTTATAGTAATCCATAGTAATCCATAGTAATCCATATTGATCCCATTGATAATTCTAACACTCTCATGTACTGTCATTATGTGGGAATGTCTGAAGGTACTAGTAACCACTATTTAGCCATTATTAACCATTATTCATTGTCAATTATGACCATTATTAACCATGATTAACCATGATGAACCATTATTGACCACTATTAACCATTATGAACCATTATTAACCATGATTAACAAATATTAACCATGATTAATCAGTATTTACCATTATTAATCAGTATTGACTCATTGACCATGATTATTGAGCATCATCACAGACAGTCGCTTGGTCCCTGGTACGCTGCAGGATGCGAGTGACGACAGAAGCGTTCGCAGATCAGGCAACGTGTTGCCGACAAAGTGCGGCGGACCCTTTATTTGGTTGGTATTGAAAATGACTCAAGTCTGT
>Ga0126342_10015726_pt1 | contig 13232 bp, 10 predicted proteins | sample Cyp1metagenome_FD_92528 | JGI IMG/M metagenome (GOLD analysis project Ga0126342, IMG submission 92528) | Coral microbial communities from Lord Howe Island, Old Settlement Bay, Australia - Cyphastrea 1 metagenome | ecosystem: Host-associated > Invertebrates > Cnidaria > Coral ...
TGTAATGTATGTAATGTATGTAATGTATGTAATGTATGTAATGTATGTAATGTAATGTAATGTAATGTAATGTAATGTAATGTAATGTAATGTAATGTAATGTAATGTAATGTAATGTATGTATGTATGTAAAATGTATGTAAAATGTATGTATGTATGTATGTATGTATGTACATATATATATATATATACATGCTGGAACAATCCTTTTTTTGTGAAGGCAGCGTCAGCCAACAAATGGCGTGTCCCATTGATCTTTCCAAAGCTTGGGTATACTGTACTTGGTTATTGCACATGTCATAGATGCCCATTCACCAAGAGACAGGTCGAGTTCTCTGCAGATTTGACAAGATTTGGGTTTGTAAATGAGGTTTCCAAAATACAATGTTTTTCATTATTTCTTCATCAAAACTTTAATTTTGGGCTATACCTCATTTTTAGACAGCCATTTGACGCGTTGGGAGATCCTTCAGGCTTCAAGTGTTGTGGAGGCAGAGGGCGAGGCCGGTCGCAAAAGCCATGTTGGTTGATTAATTAACGATGGTTATAACGTATTATTGTATATGGCTTATATATCAACACAGTATGGGCATGGGTAATGTATATCATATGTCATTATGTGTATATATAGATACATACACATATTATGGGTTATATAGGGGGTGATCATATCAAATATCCTTGCTATGGGTGATATATCATGTGGTTCAATGATGTTTGTGTACTATTCAATCCAATATGTTGATATATGATCTCAGTTATTGGGATTATGATCTATCCAATAATTATAGTGGGATTCTTGGGATTTTTATTGGTATCAACCCATCATGGGTTTATCAATTGTAAACTATCCAATTGATGAGGATAATCCCCATGTATGATGATCCAATCCAATAATCCAATATTAGTTAGGGATTATCCATGATTAATATGATTATCACCATCCATTTTTTTTCAAGATTCTTGAAGAAGGTGAACGCACACATGCACAGACAAACGCCGAGCCCAGCAATTCGTGTGACGGGTCTGGGAAATGACCTGTGTGAAACCTGTGTAAACTGCGCTGTTTTTCCGCGCCAACGGAACCAAAGAAAGAGACATGAGACTCTCATGAGATTGCATTTTTTCTTGTATATGTATGGACTATGTATAGATATTATATGATATTATGTATATTTATCATTATTTATCTATATAATATAGATATGTAGGCGACTGCGTTGCTATACTGTGCTTTGCTGAGTCCTTGCCGACTCGGTGTGTCGGAGGTGTCGCTGGCCCTGCTTTTGGAGGATCCTGTCATTTGTCGAATGCATCAAGCTTAGTGAAATCTGTGGATCTTAATTTCAACAGTCATTCGTATCATTAGTAAATGGATGATACTAATGACTATGAATCAAATAGCCAGATGATACTAATGGATGATATTAATGGATGATATTAATGGATGATACTAATCATTCGTTAATTTCTCATTGATCCAAAATGATCCAAATGACTGTGAATTGATCCTAATTGATCAACATTAGCCAATCAACTAGTCATCAGTGACATTTCCTCTCAAAGTCTTTTTCCTGATGGATGAATTTTCTGGATTGACCGTCAGTGCCGTCTGAAAAAAATGTGCCATCACAGTGTTTATTTATGGGTTGTATTCAGCATTCTCAAATATCTCAAATGGTATGTTTATTGTTGGATATTGTTGGGATTAACACTTTAGCACATTACATGAGATTCGTTGTTTGTTTTGGCTGATACTCCTGTAAAAAAAATTGTCGTTGGGTGGTTGTCACTGCTCCGGACTCTTCGGAGTGGTTTGACCTCCTCGCCAAACCAACGGGCTTTTTCTAAATCCATTACCCATAGAATCCATGGTGCTGCTATATATGGTAACATTATGTAACATTTACCATCAATATACCCCAGTCATGTTAGCATATACCCTCTGGTAAACTAACATAGCTATTGATGCTATTGAAAATGACCATTTATAGTGGATTTTCCCATTAGAAATGGCGATTTTCCATTGCTATGTTAGTTTACCAGAGGGTATTTATATATATATATATATCAGCACCATGGATCCGTCATGGGTGATTGGAACGTATGGGAACGAACCGATCAATCCATGGCAGATGCCAAGGCTGGAACGCGCTGGCATCAATTCCAGCCAGGTCGTCCAGTGTTCGTCGTCAGGTTTCTGATGCTTTCTGGTTTCAAAAACTGGGTTTATAAAAAATATGTTTATTATCATGTTTATGCCTGTTTTACGATATTACTCGTAATTTATAGCCTCTGGTTATTTAACATAGCCATGGAAAATGGCCCATAGAAATAGATGGTTTACCTATTGAACATGGTGATTTTCCATGGCTATGTTAAATAACCAGATGGTAAGTTATTATTTATAAACAAGTTGACCGTTGGATTGACACAGACGGTTGCATCTCCACTCCGACGGTTTTATACACTTTTTGGTCAAGATCATGGCAGCCAAACATCCCATTGACCAACCATTTCGGGTCATTTTACATCATCCCAATCATATATAGTGGTATATACAATTTCAAAACACCTCTATTGGAGGGTTTGGGGGTTACCACATTATTCCAACAACATGGCAATGGGAAATCCCCTACAATATACAGATTTTAATGGCACAATCATGAAATTTTAATGGGCAAAGCGGCAAATCCTCTATAAATGTAGTAGTATTTTCCAGCATGCCATTGCCATGTTTGATTCCGAAAGGGTATTCCATGACATATCCCATTAACCATTGTTCACCCAACAAATTAACCATCATTATGGCATAATGGCTGACAATCATCAAATTTCTGCTCTTCTAAAGATGTTCCGCAGGCCCTTGCCGGCTTGCAAAGCGCCCTGCAGATTTCCCACGACTTCGTCCAAACCGGCCTGTTTAGCATTGGGCGATATTGGGCAGACAGACACCTTCAGGGAGATGGCCCAGCACACTCGTACCTATACAAGCGATGGGAATGGGTGGTGGTCATCCATGAAAATCAGCTAAAAGCCAGGGTTTTGATGGGTTTTGACATGGACCCATGCACATATCAAGATCTAGGAAGAACATGGAAGAACTGGAATTTGATCGCATCTTGGAGGATTGGTTTATGCAGCCACCGGGCCCCTGACCTGAATGATCGACAGTCAGGAACTGGATTCTGCCGGCTTGAGCTGCCGGCGCAAAGGACAGGAGCCAGAGGAGCCAGGCGCACCAAATGGATGGTCAATGCATCACTGGAAGACATGGTGAACTTGACCAATTTGAAAATCCCTGGCAGAGGCAGGTCGGCCCCTGCCCAGCAGGAGGAAGACGCTGAGGTTGGAATTGTCAGCAATGCTCATGAATATCTGAATGTGATTGAATATGTAGTGTAATGAATGTTTTTCTCACGATCATATCCTGGGACTTCCCAAATCCACCATCTGGTGGAATGGCGTGAAACCAATCGTTGGGCATCTCCATTTGTGGAATCTGTTGCCCCATCAACGACGTGCAGGCACCGCGGGGCTATCATAGGCGTCGTGCAGGAGTGATACCGTCTGACAAGGCGCTACTGAATGGCAGACCAGATAGACAAGAACAGGTTTGCGCACATATTTGAAAACTGAGCCTGTTCTGGACGTGCAGGATGCCGTGGAATTGCGCAAGCTCCTTCAGCATTATTTTCAACCTTTCAATCTACAGCACAATCGGGTAACGGGCTGAAACTGTTCTGGCCGATCAGTCTCATTTTTTCGGTTTGAAGCACAATGTGCAGCCAGCAACTAAACGTACGTACTGAGGTGTTGATGATGATGCTGCAGGCATTGCTCACACGCTTTCCAAGACAAGCATGCTAGAAGTACAGTGCATCAGGGATGATTTCGGTTGAGTGGATAGACTACTCCAAATTACGGTGCTGTGGTGTAGTAGTGTATAGAGAGCTTTACAGGCAACTAGAAGCTAAGTTTCCGTTCTTGACAATAGATGTGATGGCTCAAGAGCATCTCCTGGTAGATCTACTCACGACAGACCTACACAGCTCAAACCCAGTACCCGAACAGAACCAACACATTGAGAATTGACCAAAAGAGACTTGGAAGCTGGTGGAACCGTTTTTTGGACTTTTGTTTTGGGAGCCAGAAATCTAACTGGTGCCCAGTTTTTCTCACAGATATGTTTGATGTCAGACCCAACACACTGTTTTCAGATGTTTTCAAGTCTAGTTTGGTTTCTGCGGTCCTCCAGCCTGAACTAGTCATAAAGACGGACTTTGAAACAGCACTTGCGCCATGCAGCCACCTACAGCCATTCCCAAGAAGGCTATTTCGATGCGTTTTGTGTTTTGCCATGGTCAGTGGAAATTTGGATACTATAATGAATAATCAGTAATCACTAAATAATCATTAATCATCAGCAATCACTAAATAACTATAAATGATTAACTTCCATTAACATGGATTATAATAATCTACTGTAATATCCATTATAATAATGATTACTGATAATCTAATAGTGCAGCAGTAGCTCTTGATTTCCATTTTGCAGGGCTATGGACCGGAGACGGCTGCTCAGGCGTGGCTGCATTGATTCAGAAGAGGGATAGCTTCTCAACCACAACGTTCTCGGGAAATATGGGACCATTCAAACATTCAAAACCCACCAATTTATCCTGGATATATCCCAGATGTTCACTTCATGTTTTCCATCATTTTCCCCTATGAAAAGCCACCAATTTCTCCAGGTCAGTCGCCCTCCGCGGCCGTTGTTCAACGCCGGTTTTGAAAAACGTCAGGCCGCGGCCGAGCCCGGCGTTCCCCGGAAGTGCATCAACACGCAGCCTGGCAGACCTGGCAGTGGGGGATAGTCCCCAAAGATATAAAGATCAGCCCGACTGACTGGGATAAGTGATATAAAACATATAAAACTATGTGGGATACCCCCATGATGGATGAGATTGGATGAATATTAACTATATAGATTAAATAATCAGTAATCACTACATTAGATTATCACAATAAAAATAGATATCCATCACTATTAATAGATACCCGGTACATAATTTTAATACCTCAAAAAATCTGATAGTAGTGAGAATCACCCAGATTTTCATAGATTTTCATGGTACCTCATTTACCAGAGCCCAGGGGTAATCCAGGGTCTCCAGGGTGGACCTCACGTGGAATATAGGTCGCTGGAGAGGCTGGGGATGTTCATTGAGGATGACTGGGATGACTATTGAACATGACCCAGTCGAAAATAGTGAGTTTTCCCAGCTATAAACATGGTGGATCTTTCCATCGTTTTTTGGTATATGTTTACCGTTTTTATGGTATCACCCATAATCCAAAAAATGGTGACATGGCGTGCTGGAAGATCCACCAATTATCCATGGTTTACCCTCGGGCAATTGAACGATTTGGAAAATCACCCTCTTTTTCATATAGGTAAATCAACTATCAATAGCCATTGAATCAATAGCTATGATGTTAGTTTACCAGAGGCTCTTGGAGATTCTTCTCACCCATGGATGAGTAGAGAGCTGCGCCTCAAGGCCTCAAGACCTGGAGCTCTTCACAAGGCTGTGATTTTCGCCGAAAAATTCTCCGATCATCAAATGTGGCCATTGGAAATCCCCTTGAAATAGAGGTCTTTTGATGATCTTAGTGGGGAAAATGCCATCGAACGAAATGGGTGAAGTGAAGTTTCATGATTTTTCCAGCACGCCATGTTTGAGAAAATCGGAGGCTAATCATGGGGATTCAGTCCGGACACGCCGCAAAAAGATGATCCCCAATCCCAATAGTGAGGGTTTATTAAGGACTTCTGAAGCACCAAGAACCACTTTCATAAGGGCTTAATTATCCAATTAATTAACCGTCTATCTTTGGCAGGGTCATCTTTGAGGTTTGGTGAAATCCCGATATAGCAAGGGCAATCACCCTTAGCGGCGCCTCGTTCCTTGCCATCACCAGGTCCAAGCTCTGCAATCAGCTGGTGTCCTTTGTGACCGAGCTCGCGGAGGCCGCAAAAGGCCTGCCTTGCGATCCAGCCAGAAAATCCACAGCATCTCCACTAGTCAAGAGCTCATCGCGCCGCAAATTGCACAGAAGTGAATTTAGTTCAGCTTGTGGTGTAGTAAATTGTAGTAATGTAGTCGTGACGTCAATTGACGCTTCAAGTTGAACCATTTGAATCATTTGAAGAAGACGGGCTCCACGATTCTTGAGGTGATGGCTCTCTCTGGCATCCTAGATGAAATGGAGCCGGACCACTCAGATCACTATATATAGCTATCACTCGCAAAAACGTCAGTGCCACTGTCAAATATGATATGTTATTATTATGAATTATTCTGTAATTTTTATGTTATGGTTATGATAAACATGATCAACTTAGGAGTTGGATTGAAGATTTTCCACCACTTCATCAACCGATGCGCTTCGGAAACAAAGCTTTTCGAAGCTGGCGATGACCCCAGTTCGACCCATGGTTCCTCAGATGGTAGCAGAAGAGCTGTGGCCGCCATGCTGGGCCATCGACATTTTCTAGGCATCAAAGACTATGTGAACGCAGTGAAGGTTTGCTTACACAAGCTTTGGGCACTTGCCTCAGTGTCCATGGATAGCATACCATAGCATACCTAGATATTGGGATGATCAGCTGTGTGTGTCTCAAAAATGTGTCGCTTGAGAGATTGGTCCCACATTGGTCCCACGTGATGTTGGGATCCGCCGAGTTCATTCTCATCCGAGTTCCCAGGTCATGCGGCCCCTGAGCATGCCAAAAAGGCGCAAAGCCTCGATGAGATCCGCGGAAAATCCACCGATCAATCACCAGTTCTTTTAAAGACAACTGCCATCACTGGAGGTTATGCCCCCCCAGTTTCATCCATTTTCGGTATATGTATATAATAATATATATATATATACATGACATATCCCAATCTGTCCACATCACATCCCCAATATGCCATGATTGGTGAATTTACCAGCCCATGGCTGTTTTCAGGCTGAAGCGTTGGCGAAAGAGCTCTCGTACTACTTGCGCGGCGCCTTTGGCGATGAGAGGTGAAGTTCCGCCGGGGGGTCCCGAGTCGGGACGAGCGACGCTCGCGATTGGTGGGATGAAGCCACTGGTTTTGGTGGCCACTGTAGGGAAAAGTGGTATGAACAATGATATACTATACTTTGGGATGTATTGGAATGTATTGGAATGTATTGGAATGTATGTGATATATTTCAATGGTATATAGCATTCAATAGTATTTCCATATGCTAGTCAAGTGGTATTGGAATGTACTATTCAATACTATTCCAGTGGCCACCATTGATTTGAAATATGGAATGTAGTCATATGTAGTCCATTTCATTGATGAGAATTAGAAGAAATGTTATCAATGGATGGACTGGATATTATATATATAGCCTGTTCAGAGAAAAACCATGTGTTTCTTGCACTGTGTGTTCTTGTTTTCGATCACAACCAATGATCACCAACTGAAGCATCTTTATCCTATGGAACTGCAGGCGGATTGACTATGGAACTGGTCATGAAGTGGCATTCCTGGGGGTACTCTTTGCATTGGGAGCGTTCAAGCCTTAGTTATCGTCTCAAAATGGAAAACATGGAAAAATCCATCCACATCATGTTCCCTGCGAAATGGCCATTGTGGGGATACACCAGTATACCATGGCCCATGGTATCCCATGGTATACCATCATGGTATACCATGGTATACCCCATGGTATCAGACACATCCATTTCTTGATGATTCCAAACAGCAAAATCAGGCCTGATGCTTTCTGAATCTTTCTGAGGACAGGCGTGCTAGCGCGTGCAGATGCCGCTGATGCCGTTCTCATCGTCCCTCTCTCAATCCACAAGGATTCCTGGATTGGCTCAGAATAGATATCTCAAAATCAAGATTAATCATGATTAATCTGGTTTGTGCTTTGGAACATTTTTTTCCATATAACAATAATCCCGTTTGATTCATATTTTTCAGAGGGGTTGAAACCACCAACCAGTTCATGGTTTGCTACTATTTTCAACATCAAATTGGCGATCCCATGGCGTGAATCTCTAACTTTGAGCCACCTGGATGACTGGATGCCGTGTCAGAGGTTTTTGCAGACTATATCAGAGTTATGCGGAAACTGCAGAAGGCCAGGCTGTTGCAACTTGGTGGTAGATGAACAGATGAACATCGCCAATATGTTTTTTTTGTATGTGTGCTGATTGATTTGATTGTGCTGTGTGTTTGAATGTGTTTGAGCTGTTGGTGTCCGCTACTGGACTGGTGCATGGGCCAGGTCTATGTCTTGGAACCAGCAGGCCATGATAGCTGAAAGCTTTTCGAAACTGCTGTCCGACGTAAGATTTATGTGGTAAACCCAATCATAGAGCAGCTCCAATGACTCCCCAGAAATCAGTGGAATTGGAGCCCTCCAACATGGATCATCCAATGGTAGGTCTAGGTTTACCATATGATACATACGCCATCTCTGCAGGTTCGCACGGAGTTTGGGGACTAGACGTGTGGGACCCAGAATGGTTTCCGGCATCCTGGGGCCCTGGGCCGACGTGATCCCCACCGGGTGGCAACCTAGGACTATCACATGCTTCCCTTCCTCTTTGGGGCTGCGCAATTGATTGGAAAGGAGGAGGAGGTGGGATATCTATGGATATCTGGGATTTTCCAAGCTTCTAACAAAACCCATCCAATGACCATAGGTCACTATTTCCAGCATATCTTTTGAATGTTTGATCCCTTTGGGAAGAGGATAGCTGTGGATAGCTGAATGCCTCGCAGCCCTGGAGCAGGTCCCCACTGGGGAGGTCTACCGAGAGAAGGCGCCAAAAGAGCAATGGTGGCTTCGATATCTGAACATTTCGGGGTAAAGCGGAAAGCCATGGAAAAGCCAGGAATTTGATGGTCGATCATCATTTTGCCTATTAAAATCTATTAGAGTATTGAAACAATGATAACAGTGGATAAACATGGAGTATTATACGACAGTATACAGTAGACCCCAGTTTTGGACAGACCGAGATTTCAACAAGTCAAACGACCCTCCATTCCAGACAGCAGAATGGAAGAGACACTTCGATGTGATACTGTACTAAAATCACACAGTCGAAGCCTGCCTGATAGATAGTGGAGAAGTATGCTGACCAGTATTTGTATGCCACTTGGATGAAATCAAGAGTCACACTCCTGCCAGTATTTGTGTGTCTGAAAATGGGGTCTACCTCCAAAAAGGCCACTTTTTCTCTGGGGAACATCATGATATGGGATTTCCGGGTACCCCATTTCAAGACTGGCAGCCACATCAACAGCTGCGCAGTGTTTCTTCCCCCACTTTGCGAATGGAACCGAGGTTGATGCCATTCGCCAGGCCGACATATTGTCCGATGTGAATTTTGGCGTCACATAATTTTTCAGGATGGCGCTATAGAGAATCCCAAACACACTTGAACTTGATTCCAGGTACTACTAGACATGTGCTTCGTGTGCTTCAGATGAGATTTGTCCAGGTTTTGCTGGCGAAGAAAGGCGCTCCATTCCATGAGACATCGCCGATGCTGTATGATATCACTTCAGTAGCACACCTAGTCCCATCCCGTCCCAATCCGTGAAGCAAGAAGCATCCATGAGCATCCAGGGGTGTCCACGGCTCTGTCTCCAATTGCCATAAGGTACCAGATTGGCAACGCACGCACGCAGCTGAGTTGTCACGAATTCTCCAGCAGTCCATGTGTAGTCGATGGATCCCGACAACAGAAGCCACGTCCTGTGCTGTGATCCCCAGGTTGGGAGGAATGGTGAAGATGTGGAGGGCGGAGGTCTTGGGGAAGTTCCCAGTCATTCAGCACTTCCTCTTCGGTCCAACCCTGCAATGGCCAGCAAGGGCCTCAGCTTTGTCAGCTGGTGCTTTGTTGGGGAGGCTGACCCTCTGGTAAACTATAGCATAACTATATGGAAAATAACAATCTTCAATACGTATAGGTAAATCAACTATTTCTATGTGCATCTATGTGCCATTTTCATATGTTAAATTACCAGAGGGTAGCTGCTGATTTGAGGCGTGATTGCCTTTGCGCTGTCGAATGAGCAATCCAGAGAGTCACTGTCAGAGTCAGCTTTCCAAAGATGGAAGCTGCTCGAAGCTGCTCTGGTGCTCGCTTCATGGAGATTCAAAAAAGACTCGGTGATACTTGCTGCCCACAAAGACCAGGGAATGTTGAAGCTTCAACCAAAGGGTTTCCTAGCAAACTGTCTGTGGACCATTTCGTTGACAGCAGGCTTCCATTCGAAGATCTCACGGACAATACGCGAGCTGCTCATACCCATGCTCTGCATTTAAGGAATTTGCCGGCATGATTCATCACTTAAATCACTGGAATTATTTACGAACATGTGTTATTATGAATGATTTATTATTATGTATGATGTTATTTTTCTTACTACAACCCATGGTTTTTCCGCATCACATTTGACAGCTGTCCTAGGCCGGCTCTGAGTGGAAGCCATACTTCACCATCAAGGCACGAGCGGCGCATGGCGATCGCACCAGCGTTCCCCAAATGTGCTGAAACAGTGAGTGATATTTATTAAGCGTTCCCCAAATGTGATTGCATAGTGACATCATATAGTGACATAATATAGTGACATAGTGTTTGTCTTAAATGGTTGGAAAAAGTGCTTCCCAAGTCAGTGATTTTCAATCAAGTTGTCAAGTTACTCTCAAGTATTCCGTGACGTCGATGGAATCCGATGACGACCTATGACGACCCATGGGCCGTCGCTGTCATGGAATAGTCTTGTCACTTGGTCAGGACATTTGCCTCATGCCCCGCATCAAAGAAGTCTTGAACCGGTGACTGTTGAAGAACGTTGAAGAAGGGAACCACTTCTCCCTTGAAGCCATCTTTCGAAACAAGGATTTGGGTACCTTGATGAATATTCCGAAGCTTCCAAGATCTTCCAAGTACCAAGAAAAAATATGAAGAAATTGGCAACATTAATATGCTATATATTGCTGCTATATTATGCTATATTCATTGTTTCAAGACTTTTTCCAATTTTTATGGCTACTTGGAGGGTCTGTTCACCTTAAATTCACCGCGGGGACAGAAGAGGTACTGCTTTGACGGTCAGAAGGGCTTGCTGGCTGCGGCTGTTGACGTTGAGGATGAGGTTCGCAGTAGTTCTGGACACTTCTGGACGTGTTATGGCTGTGGCTGATAGCATCTCAAGACAATTGGGGGGTCCTGAAAGGTACACATACCCATAGGATCCATGTATGGTATATATGCCAACATTTGGGGTATATTGATGGTAAATGTTACCATATATAGCATACATGGATCCTATGGGATAGCTGGATGGTTGATAAGATGGAAAATCCGATGACTGAATTTCCTATGAAATTCCTATGAAAATCGATGATCACTGGGGGCGACCATGACTTTGGAAACCTGCCCCAGCCCCAACCTGATGGCTCGCTGAGGAGATGCCAGTTCGCGTGTGCTTCGAGGCAGTGTATCCCATGATATCCCATGAAAAGCAAGACCTGAAAGTATCCAACAGGAGCTCACCACCTGAGAAAACGATAAGAGGAAAAAAAAACGATAACGTGATTTTGGGCAATTTAAAAAGATACGGGGTTTTTATACAACCCCACTTATTGATACTTATTGTATCTTATTGTGTTTCTGTGTTTCTTATAAATTTAGTTTTAATGTTGATATCTTTGTTTGTGTTTAATTACTATGTTTTGATCTTCTTCGCTGATAGCGACAGAGACTTGCAATAAAAGTAGCTTATTCTCATAAAATATGTGATATGTTGATGCTTTTTCTAATGACAAAGGACGGCAGCATTTGTTCTTTGACGTCAGGCAAAGGATGCGAAAGGCATGTGCGCTCAAAGGATGCTTTGGTTGGCAACCGAGGTTCCGTTGGATTGACTTGATCAACCCAGTGCAACGATAGAGTGCTTGGATCAACTTCAACCCAGGCTGGAACTGCCGTACACACCAATCTTCCGGTGGTATGCCTAGAATTGGCTAGACTCTGTGCGGTGAGCATTTGGGTACAGTACCTACATGTACCTACTATTTTGCAGATATTATCAATTCGAAGATGTAATATGAATTAATATGAGGCCTGTTGAGGTTACAGATATTGCAATAACATATCATATTTGTGTTACAACACTGACAGATCTTATGGAAATGATAAGATGGTTGTGTCAGTGTTTTGACTTCTTTGGCCATTTCGATCCATTTCGCCATGGCCTGAGGTATTTTCAAACAGCCAGGAGGTTGCGCCGGTTTCGCGAATTGCTGATCCCCACTATACGTCGTTTTTTCGTGGACCTCCATGTCGACTTTATGTGATGCTATTGTAGGCTGTTGTGTTGCTGTTTTGGTCGATGCTGGTTGCATGCCCAAAAATGACTCATGGCATATCCTTTGCGTTGAGCTATGCCAGTGGTTTGTACAAAACAAGATGCGTTTGAACCAACAATCTCGGAACCGACGCTTTGGTGTGTTTGTTTGTGCAATGACGGTTCAATGACGGAGCCAAACGCATGAAATGTCAATGTTCTATATAGAAATATAGAATCCTTTCTATTTTGCAGGTGCTTCCCTTACTAGGCACAGCTTGAGCAACTTCACTGGCAGGTGCAAAGAGGTTCAGGTGCTGCTTGAGCCAAAGATCGATACGAGGCTAAAGGTGGAGGCGGAGAGATTCATCTGACTTTTTTGGATTCAGATTACCCTCTGGTAAACTAACATAGCTATTGAAAATGGCCATAGAAATAGTGGATTTTCCCATTAAAAATGGTGATTTTCCATAGCTATGTTAAATTACCAGAGGGTATGGCATCCACCATCAGCTGAATAGATTTGGATTTGTCAATAGATGGATGAATTAAATAAATTATCACAAATAGTTTTATCAATATTTAACAATATATTTAACAGCTTAGCAGATATTGAGTAACCAAACCGTCAGTGGCACTGGAGCATATTGAGCCGTATTCAAACCTATGAAGACAATGCATTTAACATCATTTAACATCAATTAACATCAATTAACATCAAATAACATCAATTAACATCAATTAACATCAATTAACATCAATTAACATCAATTAACATCAATTAACATCAATTAACATCAATTAACATCAATTAACATCAATTAA
>Ga0126342_10015727_pt1 | contig 13232 bp, 8 predicted proteins | sample Cyp1metagenome_FD_92528 | JGI IMG/M metagenome (GOLD analysis project Ga0126342, IMG submission 92528) | Coral microbial communities from Lord Howe Island, Old Settlement Bay, Australia - Cyphastrea 1 metagenome | ecosystem: Host-associated > Invertebrates > Cnidaria > Coral ...
CTTATCCCTCTTATCCCTCTTATCCCTCTTATCCCTCTTATCCCTCTTATCCCTCTTATCCCTCTTATCCCTCTTATCCCTCTTATCCCTCTTATCCCTCTTATCCCTCTTATCCCTCTTATCTCTCTATCTCTCTACCTCTCTATCTATCTGTCTGTCTATCTATCTATCTATCTTTCTATCTATCTATATATGTCTCTATCTCTCTGTCTTATCTCTTTAATCTTTTTCCATCTCTGTAATCTCATTAATCTCTTTAGTCTGTTCAATCTAATCTAATCTAATCTAATCTGCTCTGTTTTGAATTCTGTTCTATTGTACTCTACGTAGTATAGAGTCTAGTCTCGGCTAGTCTATTCAATTCTATTCTAGTCTTATAACATCCGCAGTCTCTAGGATGGAGGCTTTTCATTTTTTTTAAAATGATTTTGATATGATTCAGATATGATTTGTTATGATTTGTTTCTGGCCTGGTTTTGCAGTTATGATTTTGATACGGTTTCAGTTATGATTTTGATATGGTTTCAGTTGTGATACTTAATGTGGGTCAAAATTGTGATTTGATTTTCATGCAAATTGAGACATTTGTCATTTGCACATGTGGTCTGCTGTGCACCTGATTGGCTTGCTTTTAGGTGAGGAAATGCGAATTCCTCAATGGTTTGGGCTCAACTTGGGAAAACACAAGTTCACCCTCACAATCGTATCAAAACCGTATCAAAACCACATCTTAATCATATCAAAACCTCTTACACCCTCGAAAAATCGACCAAAAGCCTGTCCCGGGGCTGTTTCTGTTCCCTTTTTTGAAACCAACCCATCGGGAACCCTAAAAAAGGCGCTCCGTTCCCAAACCATATCAAAACCATATCAAAATCATATTCAAAACGTTCCAAAACCATATCTGAACCATAACCCAAACCATATCAAACATAACAAAACCATATCGAAATCATAACTCCAAATTCAAAACGTATCAAATTCCTATCTTCAAATCATATCAAAACCATATTCAAATCATTAGAAAATCCTGAATTTGGTTTCCGAGAGGGATTTCGGTGTTATAGTTCTAGTCTGTTGTATTCTATCTATCCATCTATTCAGCACATGACCCACAAGACGGTCGGAAACCACAAAAAATCTCTGCTCTCCAGCAGCTCGAGGATTATGAGAAGCAACCCAGCAACTTTGCGCAGGCCTAGCAAGTCAGAAAGTGACCATGTGGGGGTTTAACCCAGTTATGGTCTTCTTTTCTAAACCACTGGATAATAGGGGAAATTCAACCACCGGATTTACCCCAGACCAGGGTTTGTCTGAACTTAGGGGACCTCAAAATCCAATGGTCTATTCTCATCAATGGCCATCACTGGAAGGGTATACCCATTTTCAAACATCACCATTTAGAGGTGTTGGTTCGTGACAATTTTGTGACCTCAAAAAACTGAGGGGAGTTTGGGTCATCCTGGGTGGGTCCCTCATCCGGGCTCGTCAAAATCATCGATTGATATTTTTTGAAACCACCCCCAAAGCTGAACTTAAACTTCAAGCCATTCGACTTACATAAAATTATATGTTTGAATTTGACGATCCCAGCCCAACTGAGGCTCAAAAATCCTTCAAATCAGAATGATCATTTTTGTTTACATGTTTCATGAAACGTTCCCGTTTCAGCATTGGACCCATTGGACCATGGACCATCTCTGGCGCGCCAGCGCTGCAGGTGCCGAGCTTCATGGAGGATTCTCAGCTGCCGCGCAGCGACTTTGTGAGCCAAAACGTCAGCAGCCTGCGCCGCGCCGCCTCTGTGCCGGTGATTCGCCGCAACAGGCACGATGCTGGGGGCAGCTGGGACCATGGGGATTTCCGAAAAATGGATTTCCTGGAAAAAAACACGAGGAAAATGGCACCCCCCAAAAATTTCCGTAACGATGGGGGTTGATGGGCTGATGCTTGAACTTTGAGATGATGTTGAAAAACACATTCAAGAAATGAACAATGAACAAACGGTTGATGGTTGATAAGCTTTGGGAAGATGAACAATGATATGAACAAACACTGAAAACCATCCGAAATTCATACGGATCTATCAGAAGTTCGTGGCGAAATCCCAAGGAGCCAAGGAGATTGCCTTAGAATACTGGGTTTAGACCCTCTGAGAGCAACTATCCAAATCTGGGGGTCATTTGCAAGCAAAAGTGATCCAAAGGATATTTGGGCTAATACTTATGGAACCATGTTTAGGGGATTGAGTACTATTGCGTATCTATTTGCGGTATTTGGTGAGAACTAAGGTATTTTGGTTTGACCCACACCCATATACAACAAGAAATATGGAGACGTAAATCAAGAAGCACGCAGATACAAATCAGCCGACATGCAGATGAACATCCAACAGCCATGGGCGCAGTGGAAGGTAATGTCAGGGAATTTGGACGTACACGGGGCAAAGAATAGGAAATGCTACGCGTACCACTTTCACAGAACAAACACAGGTAAATAAGAAACCAAATTTAATTGGCAAGTTTCCTTTGATAAGAAATGGATTTACCCAACAGATGGGGAATATCACCGAAACAGTGATATTTTGCATGTGGACATGCCCTGAAAGGGGTGGGCTGGATTTAGAAGCTGTACCGGAACGACTCCCGCAAAATTGGTGGGCACCGCTGCCAATTATCATTCATGGTGGAGGAAAAGGAGATAATTCTTGAATCACCTCACCCAGTAATGCTGACTTCAGCGGTGGAGGAAAAGGAGATAATTCTTGAATCACCTCAACCAGTAGTGCTGACTTCAGCGCCTTCTCAATCTTCTCACAACATTAAACTATGTAGTCAAGCCCTTCTCAAGCTTCACTACTATCACTACCCACTGAGTAAGCAGCATGGGTGGATACTCTTCAGCATGGAAAAAAGAACCGCCAAGTACCCAAGAGATGTGGAGAATTGGTATTGAACAACCGGAGTTCCAAACCAGGCAAAATTTGAGGTGACATCTCCAACTTCCCGGTACTGTAAAATCAATTCTTTGGTTTGGGTAACATATGGTAAAATGCACTTTTTGGACAATGGCTATACCATCCCCAGCTAAATAGACCCTGCCAAATCCAAATAGGGGGTTGGAAGAATTCCTCACGGTCTATGTTAGTTGGGTGGATGGCAACTCCATTGATTTAATTTACCAAGTCCCATCAGTCTTTAGCCCCATTTCTTGCTGTTAAGCCCCTGTTTGTTAGGCAACAACTTGGTGGTCACATCTGGCAACCTCAAAAAGATGCCGAGTTCGGTGTGCCACCTCAAATTTCCAGGGTTCCAACTTTGTTCCAACTTTTCTATGACTGGGATGCTATATATATATATAGATAGATAGATAGATAGATAGATAGATAGGATCCCACTTTTTGAAGATGGCCTCCAGTTTCCTAGTTGCAGGAGCCACCTTGGCACCCCGCCGGAGCTGGAAAACCTGCAATGGCTGGATGAATCGGCTCATGCCAGTGAGGACGTGTTGAAGCGGCTCAATACCCAGGAGCCGGGGAAGACCCGCTGGGCATCGCTGGGCATAGCTGGGCACAGCTGGGCATAGCTGGGCATAGCTGGGCATAGCTGGGGCGGCTTCAAGGGGCCCTGGGGGAGCCCTTGGTGAATGGTAGATGATGACTGTGGATGGGTAAGGGTTGTTTGAAATAGGATACCAAATAATTAGTAGTATAGCCATGGGTATCTCATCTGCCAAAGTTCGAGCGAAGATGAGGTACGTGTCAGAGTTTCATTAACGAGGTGATTGAATTGATTCCAGAATGGCGAGAAGAGTCTTTCTGCTAAATTTTCAGGCAGCAGAGCTTGGAAATGGGAAATCAATTTTGCTTTTGGCTCAAATTTTCTGAGGTTGCGAAGACCTCAAACTGTTCGGATGACAAGAATAGATCGAATGACAAAAGGCTTTGCGGGTCCACAGATGCCTCATTGAACCCGAGATGGCAAGGGGAGCAGATGGCACAGCCTCCTGTCCCAGTTCCTTGACCATCCACGGGGCAATATAAACAATACCCAGCTAAGCTTTTCTCTTTTTGCAGGGCATCAACGATTAGTGTTGAATTGAGCAACTAAGTCATGCAAGATCATAGAAGTATATAGAAGCTATATAATCTTATATAAATATCCGCGAAAACACATTGGTTCACTGGGTGAATCCCTTCCCTCATATTCCCCATTCGAAATGGTCCTGGCTTGCGCAGGATGACGGAGGTCCTGGCCGCGCGGCAGCGCTCTATTCGCATTTCTGGATGCTGCGACGGGTGCAGCGGGGCTACGCCTGCTTTGATGCCTACGCGCGGAGCCTGGGTGGAAATGCTGTCCCTTTTTAAAATGGGGAAAATGACTCAGAGATCATCATTTAATGAGTTTCCTATGTTTCCTGAAATGGGGGTACCCCTAAGTCATCCATTTTCGAATTTTCCATGACACACCCACCTTTTTTTCCCCCATTTATGGAAACCCGCATTTGTCAAGGCTTTATGATAAGTGATTGGTGTTCGATGATCCCAAGTGAGAAATGGATCATGTTGAAATATGGACTTTCCAACAGACCTGTTGTTTTTGCTTCCCTGGCAGGCAAGTTGTGTGTCCTACCCGTGTAGCAGCCTCATTGGTAGAGGTGTTAACAAAGGAAGGAAAGCATGCACTCATAGACTCATAGCCAAACAGAATCTCCGAGGGTTACACCCACTAAATTTAGCATTAAGAACCTTTTTTGTCATGGTGAAAAAAGGGTAGGAAAATCATCTTCCAAATGGACTTGGGACTAGCCCTAATCATCCATGTGATTTTCGGATTTTGCGTAAGATTTCCCCCATCCGGCTATTGGGGATTATTGGGGTATCCCGTATCCCCATTTATGAAATCCAGTGTTTTTTTTGGGGGTTCCCATGTGACATTGGGTAGTTCCGGTCGGTTCTGGTTGCAGCAGGATTAGTTTGGCGGTGAGTGCGCAGCAGATGGTGTTGGTGGAGTCCTACTTTGCCCTGGGGCACTTCATGTCCAAGTCTCAAGGCTGGTAACACGTTGAGGAGATAGAGCCATATGGAGGTTTCCTAAAATGGGGGTAGCCCTAAATCATCTATTTGTAGATGGATTTTCCATTATAAACCATCCAGCTAGTGGGGATCCCCCATTTATGGAAACCTCCATATGAGATCATAGTATAAACTGGACTTAGAATCAGAATGATCCACCCGTACCCACCCGTAACGTAACTCTAATCACAAGCAAAAGTCAATCGAAACGTGAATCTGGCTGCAACGGCTTAACTCTGGACCTGAGATTGAAACCAATCGTCACTGCTATTGGGAATTTGCTTTACTTGTTTTTTACATTTTTTTTGTTGCACATGGACAATTTGAGAGCAACACTTAGAATAAACATGTTTGCAAGACATCTAGTAACCTAGTATAAGGCAAGCAGCGTGACAGAAGCTGATCCGGAGACTTCAGGAGATCAAAGATCGCTGACCCGAAGCTGGTAGCTGGTGACCTGGTGATGTTCCAGCCATGGAACTGATGAGACCGGGTAGATGTTGGAATGAAATCTCCCCATTTCCAGGGATGCCTTACCAGTGAATGCATGACCATGATCATGGAATCTCAAGTTTTACTTGAAAGAAGACAATCCCAGCTACTAACTGGTCAATAAGAAAACGCCTGGTGGTTCATCTTCCCAGCTTAAACTGATCCCTAATGCCCGGGTGCCACCCAGAAAACTCGGACAGGCTGGCCGTCGCCGGTACAAAACACCGAAGGGGCTTGGCTGGCGCTTCTGATGGGGGTCTACGCCGTGTGGATCCTGTTCAAGCTGGACTTGTACATGAAAAGAAGTCAGAGGTGCTCAGACAAGCACTGAACATGGGAATTTATCATCGAATACCCGTAAGTTAGCATATGGACGACCCACTACTTGTAGATCCCTTCCCTTGGGAAACCATGGTTTTTTCCATGGTTTTTCCATGTATTTGGGACTCAAAGCAGCAACGATTTTCAGATTACGGCCAAGTTGTGGTAGTGGCAATTCCACAATTTTATCAACTTACACTCCCCACACAAGCCATAGAAGCCATAGACTTAGATGATCTTAGATGATTTTGGTATTTTTTTGAAATTTGAGCACCACACAGGATTTTAGTGTGGGTATTGTGGTAAACCTAATAATATCTAATAGTAAGCTTCCAATTTTTTGATGGTTTGTCTATCCGACTCAACTTCGACATATCGCTTTTTTCCAAGGCTTTTGGTGCAGGCCGGACTTTGGCTGGCGCCGATGCTCGCGGGCTTAGCGACGCAACTCTTCAACATGCGCACGATGTACGGTGAAGGCGGCGGGAGCCAGGGCGGAAGGTTAGGTGATGTGGGATTTCTGACGGGTTGATTTGTTGGAAAAAAATAACTGGAGGCATGTGATCTAGTTTTAATTTCCCAGCAAAAATGGCTATCTGAATGGCGGTTTCAAGATGTTTTCATCGTAGAGTTGCATTTGTACAAATGAGATGACGTCTTCGTACTGGCTCTAGGCAATATTTTTGAAATGGGTGGTGAATACCACCAAACAGCCATTTCTTAGCCATTCCCTGAGATTACCAAGGTGATATACTAGGATTTTTAGCCCTTTAGTGCTGGAAGATCAGAAGTAGACCCAAGTTTTAGAACTCCATCGCGATTTTGCGCCGTCAAGTCAAATCCTTACTTTTTTGGCTGGTCAAGCAGAAGAATTACATCCGAAAAACCTCTGGTTTTGGATCTGGAGATAGGTCAATACCTGTGGTACCATGGGAGGAAGGTCCATTTACCAGCGATGTTGATGTGAACTACCAGGGTTTTGACCCATACCCATATAGAACCAAGAAACATGGAGATTAATGCAAAACACATGGAGAGATATGAACCAATCAGCATGCCGATGAACAGCCAACACATTTTGGTGGGTAAAACATTCAGTTGGAATCGGCTCTTAAGGGGGTGAATTGGTACCTAATTTTTGAGCCATGGTCAAACAATGATTTTTGGACTTTTCGAAACTGGGATTTCAACCAACAAGAGATAAGTCCCTCTGGATCCATATACTTCCTGAGAAAGTACAACTAATCCGCTAATTCATACTCCACACTGTATGCTTCTTGAGAAGCAACAGTACTTGGATCCATAAGGGCTAAAAACTGGTTTATCTTTTAAAACACGCTTTAGAATTTGCATCTCTTATACAACTACACAACTATATTATATATGATTGTAAATGACCTATGCATATCACATTATCACATTCATTTTTTCGGTCAACTCATATCAACTATTAGAAATGATATGACATGATATGGATTCGTCTGAACATAGTGAACCTTATTCAATCAATTTAGTGAATCATCAGGTTACCTATTAAAGTAACATTTTTTTTTGCGGTATACCCAATTTCCAGACATCCTGATATCAATTCATATCTCATATCAGCTGCTTGGGGGTGCATCCCAGTTAGGATCCGTTTTGGCTCATAACCGTGATTTCACCAAGCGATGTATGGCATATTCCCCGCTTTAAAGGGCGATAAACCACTTGTCAACCCATGAACTATAACCCAGTCAAGTGGTTAGTTATTATGACTTATCCCATAGTATCGCCCACTAGTGGTTAGTATGAACACACATAATAGCCAATCATTCTTAGCCATGCACCATTGTTATTAATCATTCATACAACTTGTTAAATATCTATTGAACGCAATTGATTAATTCTCACCGCTGCCGATTAACCATTCTTTTAACCATTCTCAAGCATCACTCATTCTCCATTGATTATATCTTTACCACCCTTTAACCATCATTAGTAACCATGAGTAACCGTTAAGCCAATAACCATTAATCGCCGGTTGATACTCACTAATGATAACCATTAATAATTGCGAAATAACCATTGATAGCCATTAATAAGCATTAACAATGCCCATCAACAATAATAAACAATTCCTAACCAGTATGAATGCCATAGTTCAGTAATCCTTAGACACCATTAATGTTTACTGGCTAAACTAAACCATTATTAATGTTTATTTCTTAGTCATAAACAATCATCAAGCATCATTAATGATAACCATTAATACTCGTGAATAACCTAAGAATCAACCATTCTGAATAATAATCCATCACCATCCATCATCAATCATCAACCATCCATTATATAAACGATCATTAAACATCGCCTTTTTTCATTCTGATTAATTAAACCATCTTAAACGATTATTCATGTTTCTTAACCACTAATCAACCATTAATCAACCATTGATCATCATGAATTATGGATATTAAGCATTCATTTACCATTTTTCTTGACATTAAACATTCACCATTACAAAAAACCATTCATGGCGACCTTTGAAGGAGGCGTTCGAGCCTGTGATCAGCTGGTGCCCGTGTGGCTACCGTGGATTGTGGCGTTGTTGGCCTGCGCCAGCGGCTTGGGGTGGAAATTTTTCGAGGGCAAAAACTGGGGAAGGGAAAAACTGGGGGAAAAAATGGAAAACCTAAGGAACATAGGGAAAAATGGGAACATCTAGGGGATATGGATGGAACTGGAACTATGGGGAATTTCATCTGAAGCCACTTTTAGACTCGTTTTTGTTCAAGATGTTTGTGTTCCGGGGTGACAAAAATTGGAGGGTGATCCGCAAGTGGCACCATTAACCATGAAGTTGCGGGTATCAGCCATCGACTGATCATTTAGCCAGCTGGCTTGGGATGCTTGTTGGATGATTAGGCAGATCCCCTCACGAAATGATATTTGATTCATGAAACGATTATTCAGAGCTTGTGAATTATGAAATGAAGAGTGGATCGGCCGTGGCAACTGGTCAAGATTTGCCACGGAACTTTGGGACGATTAAGACCAAAGATTTTGACCCATCTGTGTGTTGGGCAAGGTCTTCATTGTTCGACCGAGGGCCCTATCTGACTACCATCTAGTACTCAAACATTTTTTTTTGGAATCAAATGCTCATCTGGTTGGTGGTTTGGAATATATAATCCCAACTGACTGCTATTTTTCAGAGGGGTTCAAACCACCAACCAGTCATGCATGGGGGGTGTGGCATGGCCTTGTTTGATTACCAGAGGGCAACAAGTTGCCCATTTTGGGGCAGGGTTTTGATCTGCTGTCGCCTGATGGACACTTGCTGGGGTAGATATTGGCTTTGCAGAAGATGCAACAATGACATACAATGACATCATGGCAAGTCTTTTAGGAAACCGCATGGTGGAAAGGAATTCCTTCTCCCATCTCCCGGAATCTCAAATAGCCAAATTGAACCCTGGTCTGTTCGATCTATTCATCTTGGGCCTGGGAATTTAGGGAATTTTGGGACACCCAGGGGTTGGATCGAAACAATTCAAAGCATCGCCCAAGGTCATATGCTTTGGATCGTGATCATCCTCTTCGCTTCTTAGCTTGGAAAGAATACTATCTGCAACGCTCCACATTGCCAGTGAAACAACATCTTTGCATTATTTTTGCTTTGGGTTACAAAAAATATCTGATCATATCTCAATGTTTTTTGTTGGTGCTTGGATTCATGTCCCCGGCCCATGCCACTGGGGCGCAACATCCCCAGCTTGCCATCGCTAGTAGCGAGGTGTCCCGTCCGGTGCTGGCGAATCTGGAGCTGCCAGTCTCCTTCCGAGCTGCCATCTATCTGGACATCTTCGGATGGCACAGCCACAGGGCACCAGCCGGGTGGCGAGGTCCCGGAAAGTCTAAGAATCTGAGAGAAAAAAAACAAGAATTTGATGGGGATATGATAGGGATTTAATGGGAACTATCACCAAAATCAACACAAGTAGCGATGAAACAGGGACATTTTGGACCATTTATGGGAAGGGATCAGGGATCAGGATCGATTTTGAGCCCTATCCTCGAGCACGTTGAGGTCTACGATTTTGGCCAACTTGGTGGCTTCGTAATTGTTTTTACGGATCCATCATTTTGCACTGCAACACACTTACCCATCAGTAACCTGACTGGAAAATCCGCAGTTTCAATAGGAGAATCATCTTCAAACATCTGCTATTTTCCAGCCACGGGTGAGACTAGTGAAGGGCAAGACTATTGATTTGACCATTGAAGGTTCATGAATTCAAATTTATCCCGAGTTTCCTTCTCAATTCCCAGATTTTCTTGGCTAAATCCTACTTGTCCGTTAAAGCCATACATATTGTTTCTTTCTGAAATCCCATATGTTGTTGCTTGAAATAGTGTATGTATATACGTATATATATATACTCAATTTCTCAGAATTGGTTGGGAAGAGTTACAGGAACCCCAACGGGGTGGGTACAAACGATGCTTTCCTGTAGATTTTCCCTTACCCTCGGGTAATCAAACATGGCAACTGAAAATCCCCTATAAATGGACGTTTAGTTCGGTTGGAAAATTATCGAACTAAATACTGGATTTTACAGCCAGCCACGTTTGATGACACCGGAGGTACATTATCTTAAATTTCAATTAAACACCATTAAAAAAACCCATTGAAGCACCATTAAACACCATTAGAACACTATTAGAACCCCATTAACCCCCATCAAAACACTATCAAACACCATAAAATACACTAGTTATTCAACACCATTAAACACCATTAAACACCATTAAAAACACCATCAACCAACAATTGCATCCCCATCCCCCGGGGCCGAGGTCGTCACTTCAAGGCCTCTGTGGTGGAGAACCCTTCGGGCCCCGTAGCGCATTGGGACGTGGAACCCGGCGCAGCGGGACCCGCAGCGCTGTCGCCCAAGGGCGACGACCAACGGAGGGCCTTCGCGACCTTTACGGAGGTGACTTCGAGTTGTTGAGATGGTATGATATATATATATACACAGAACACACACACACATAATGTCACACACACATAATGTCACACACACATATATATAATATACAACGTATATATACATATATAATGTAATGTAATGTAATGTAATGTAATGTAATATGACATGTAATATAATGTGATGTAATGTAATGTAATGTAATATGTAATGTAATGTAATATGTAATGAAATATGTAATGTAATATGTAATATGTAATATGTAATGTAATGTACTGTAATGTAATGTAATGTCATGTCATGTCATGTCATGTCATGTCATGTGTAATGTAATGTGTAATGTAATATGTAATTTAATATGTAATGTAATATGTAATGTGTAATGTAATGTGTAATGTAATGTGTAATGTAATGTGTAATGTAATGTGTAATGTAATATGTAATGTAATATGTATATAATGTAACGTGTAATATCATCTGTAATGTCATGTGTAATGTAATGTGTAATGTCATCTGCAATGTCATCTGTAATGTAATGTGTAATGTCATGTGTAATGTAATGTAATGTAATGTTAATGTTAATGTTAATGTTAATGATGTAATGTACTGTAATGTATGTATGTGTGTATGTATCGTAGTATATATATATATCTTTAAACTACAGGTATATACATGCCGAATGTATGATACAATATTGTCATAGATGTATTGTATGTACAACTGATGTATTACCATCATGTTTATTCTTTGTGTTGCTGCAATGAAAATATATGCATATATATAAATATACACTGTAGTTACATACTTTCCGTACGCTCAGATAAAATAAGGATGTACATGATGACCTATCTTATCTTCTTTTTATTCCCGAGAGCATCTGCGCGAGGGTTTCTTCTAAAAGTGGGGGTCTGCTATACATCTTCTCATCTTCACATCTTCTCATCTTCTCATCTTCTCATCTTCACATCTTCACATCTTCTCATCTTCAAATCTTCACATCTTCTCATCTTCTCATCTTCCCATCTTCTCATCTTCACATCTTCACATCTTCTCATCTTCACATCTTCTCATCTTCTCATCTTCTCATCTTCACATCTTCACATCTTCTCATCTTCACATCTTCTCATCTTCTCATCTTCTCATCTTCTCATCTTCACATCTTCTCATCTTCTCATCTTCTCATCTTCACATCTTCTCATCTTCACATCTTCTCATCTTCTCATCTTCACATCTTCTCATCTTCGCATCTTCTCATCTTCACATCTTCAATCTTCTCTCTCTTTCTTTCTTTCTTTCTTTCTCTCTCTCTCTCTCTCTCTGGCTCGCTCCCTCTCTCTCTCTCTTGCCCTCTGTCACGGTCTCTATCCTTCTTTTTCTTTTCTCTCTTAAGGCCGCAGGCAGTGCCGACGGGGCGCCACGATATGGCCACCCTTTCGCACGAAATGAGGTTCGAGTGTCAAAAACTGCGGTAAAGTTGCGATTAAACAACTTCCGCGGCAAACCTTTCGCACGAAACGAGGTTCGAGTGTCAAAAACTGTGGTAAAATTGCGACTTAACAACTTCCGCGGCAATCCTTTCGCACCAAACCAGGTTCGAATGTCAAAAACTGGGGTAAAATTGCGATTTAACAACTTCCGCGGCAATCCTTTCGCACGAAACGAGGTTCGAGTGTCAAAAACTATGGTAAAATTGCGATTGAACAACTTCCACAGCAAGCCCTTTCGCACAAAACGAGGTTCAAGTGTCAAAACTGAGGGTTTTTTGAGACTTTGGTTGGTCCGTCAACAGTCCTTTCGCACGAAACAAGGTTCGAGTGTCAAAAACTGATGTTTTTCTTGGTTGGTCCGGCGGCAACCTTTTCGCACGAAACGAGGTTCGAGTGTCAAAAAATGAAAGTTTTTTGATGTTTTTTGGGAGTTTGGTTGTGTGTAAAAGCGCTGTGTGTAAAAGTGTTTGTGCGTAAAAGTGTCTGTGTGTAAAAGCTTCTGTGTAAAGCGTCTGTGTGTAAACCTTCTGTGTGTAAAAGCGTCTGTGTGTAAAAAAGCGTCTGTGTTTAAAAGCGTCTGTGTGTAAAAGCCTCTGTGTGTAAAAGTGTCTGTGTGTAAAAGCGTCTGTGTGTAAAAGCATCTGTGTGTCAAATCTTCTGTGTGTAAAGGTAAAAGCTTCTGTGTGTAATATCTTCTGTGCGAAAAAGTGGCTGTGTGTAAAAGTGTCTGTGTGTAGAGGCTTCTGTGTGTAGAGGCTTCTGTGTGTAAAAGCGTCTGTGTGTAAAAGCTTCTGTGTGTAAAAGCTTCTGTGTGTAAAAGCTTCTGTGTGTAAAAGCTTCTGTGTGTAAAAGCTTCTGTGTGTAAAAGCTTCTGTGTGTAAAAGC
>Ga0126342_10015728_pt1 | contig 13231 bp, 15 predicted proteins | sample Cyp1metagenome_FD_92528 | JGI IMG/M metagenome (GOLD analysis project Ga0126342, IMG submission 92528) | Coral microbial communities from Lord Howe Island, Old Settlement Bay, Australia - Cyphastrea 1 metagenome | ecosystem: Host-associated > Invertebrates > Cnidaria > Coral ...
CATCATCATCATCATCATCATGATGGTAAGACTGATGATACTTGCCATTGACATAGAAATAACTCAGAAATATATAACCATGACTAATTACACCAAGGACGAGAAAATTCATCCCACAGGAAGACCTCCAGCTGCTGAACTCCGGCATCGCCTGCGCGTCCAGCGCCTCCGCATGGCCTGTGGCGCTTCATCTCTTCGCGGAGCTGCCGGGGAAGGCGCTGCGCGGCGACGTGGTGTCGTACAATGCGCTGATCAACGCCTGTGGCAAGGCCTGGAAATGGCAGGAAGGCTTGCAGATTCTGAGCAATTTGCCAGGTGGGGAGGATGATGATGATGATGATGATGATGAGGTTTTTTTTTCCAGGAAAAATGAAGATGGTGCATTTGTTGGTGGTGGATAATGGGCTTAGGGGCTTAGGTCAATGGTTTTCATGGGAATTATGGTTGGAACCCCCGCTGGGAAATTCCCCATCGGGATTCATTCGAATGGACACTCAGGTGGGCTGCGTGCAAACATCATCACTTTTGGTGCGGCCATGAATGGGTGCCACAAAGCCGGTGAATGGCAGCAAGTGCTACAACTCTTTGAGGATCTGCAGATGAAGGCCTTGCAGGTGCGATGTCCCTGTTGTGTGGCATCACCAACTTTTTTTCTCAAGATGTCAATGGTCTCCAATTGAAAAAATCACACCAACGGAATCAAATACAGAACCCTGTTGACTGCCTAGTGGTTGCAATCATACATGTTCCTGTTTCCATATCCAAAAATGTAACGAGGATCCTCCAATAATTCATTTTTTTTTCAGAGGGTGGCGTTTCTAGCCAGGTTCGACTTGGCCCAAACCAGAAACATTTGCACGCCACATTCTCCAAGCCGAAGCATTCGAGACGAATCCCGAATCCTATCATTTTATGACACTTCGTTTTTTTAAAGTTTCCCATTCCTAGTCACCATCGCCTTCATATGGGCCCCCGAAATGATGAGATTCACAGGTGTTATGGTTGAACCAGGTTTGTGAGCGGGTATGAGGGGGAAGAGTTTGACTGTCAACAACGTGAGTAAAACATGGTTTGTTTAACCGCCCAAAAAGGGAACACCCCAACTTGTCCACGACTTTCAGGGAAGCTTGGCGAATCATTCAAGTATTCAAATGGGTTTTCTCAAAAATAGTGTAGCCCCTAAAACCATCTAAAACCAATGGAGCGTTGAAAATCCAAATTCTCCCCATAACAAAGCTTGATTTGCTTCAACCCGCAAATCCAATGGTGTTTAGAATCGTTCTTCGAACCTTTTCCCATCCTTTTAGGTCGTCCTTTCCCATATTTTTGGTTTGCCCTTTGTGTTGGGGCTGGGGGTTTCCGAAATGGGGGATCCCCAAAATATCCAAAATGGTTGGTTTACAATGGAAATTCCCAATCTAAAATAGATGATTTAGGGGTACCCCATGACTTAGGAAACCTCCATCTGGCTATGTTTCATAAGGATGTGTATGCCCCATTTATGGCTGACTCATGGGGAATATATTGATAAACCATCAACATTTCAACAATCTGTTTATATATATATAGGTAACCAATGGGGAATATATAGGTATACCTCCAGCTGTTCCCCCTTGGCGTCCCTGGTGCCGAGCCCAGGTGTCGGCCATCGCCCTGTCCTCGGTGCTGGGCGCCTTAGCGCGGCAGTCACGCTGGAGCGAGGCCCTGGAAGCCCTGGAAAGGATGCACTGCGCGCAGCGCGGAGAGGAACAGATGCACCAGGTGCCATGAAGAAATCGGGGGATTTGTGGGGTGAACCGGTGAACCTTGAGATTTACATCTGTCTATATATTGGTATATATATATATGTTATTTGTTTTAATGTATAGAATCTAGCTGGTGTTGATGATTATGGTATGATATAGCAATATAGCTGGTCTGGGTTTCCTTTCTTGGGCTGGGTAAATCTTATTTATCTAGCTGATTGGGGATTATGAACCAACAGGGGAGGTGTTTTCTTGATGGCTCAGGCAAAAATTGAAGAAATCATGGGGATAGGTGGAAAGCGGAAGTTTTTTTTTTTTGGCTGGGTGTTGTCCGAAAATGGGGTACATACCCGAAAATGGCAGCTTTATTGTGATGATATCAATTTTTTGGACAAACCCATAAAGGACTTGGGCTAAGGAAAGGCCATTCTACGCCATTCAGAGATGTTTCTCTCGTTGAAATGTTGAGCCTGAAAACCAATCCACCAAACCCGGAGGTGGCGCTCGCGGCTTGCATTGAGGGCTCACACTGGCAGGCTGCTTTGCAGCTGGCTCAGCGCTTCCGGAGCAGGGCGGCCTACACAGATGCGATGAAACTCTGCGAAGAGCTGGGCCACTGGGAGCAGGCGGGGCATTTCGCTGTCCAGGTTTGGCAGCTTGATTATTGGATTTCCCTCGTTTAAAATCCATGGTTGTCTATGCACATTATATATATAATATACGTTACATAATGATATGTATATATATATATACACATGTAATCAGTATATATTATCAGTGTACAGCGTATATCATACACATGTGGAATAAACTCCTCTTGCATGTAGGGAGTCGCAACCACTTACACTTCCTATAGTCCTGTGTAGGTAAATGTTTCAGAAGGATGGTTAGGAAACCCTGCATTTTTTAGTATATATCCTACGTGTGATGAGTTCGAAGCAACTACTATGGGTAAATTATAGTTCCGAATCTCTGAGGACAAAATTTATGGTATCCCAATGTATCCCATATATCTGGGCTAACCAACTAAAACCGTCACGTTCCAGGTCCTCCGCCTGTTGGCTGACGCCGAGCCTGACACGGTGCTGTGTAACGTGGCCCTGAATGCCTGTGGCAGAGCCAAGGCGTGGCGACAGGTGCTGCAGCTCTTGGAAGAGCTTCACTGCTATGGGGTGAAGCCAGATATCATCAGCGACCTGCCGAAATGAGTTTCAGATGTGTTTTTTTAAGATGTGAACAGCATTTTTGGTTGGGTTTTTCACGGCTCAATAGTTTCAAATGTTGTTTTGGACTGGCTCAAACAGCCATTTGAGTCGGATCCTTTTTGGCGTTTTGCAAAAAAAACCAGGCTACAACTGTGCCATTACAGCCTGTGGCAAGGCCCTGCAAGGCAGCAGGGTTCACGATCTGCTCCGCCAGATCGATGATCGGGACCTGGAGGCGACGGTGGTGACCCTTTCCGCTGCCATGGATGCTTTCAATCGCATCGGGAACTGGCAGGAGACTCTCTTGCTGTGGCCGAGATTTCGGGGAAGCCTGAGAGCGAATGAGCTTCTGGAACAAAAAAAACAGCACATTTTTGTTTGTGATGCTGAATCGCTCAAACATGGGAGGAGCTGGATGGTTCACTGGCGATCTGTGCTGTGTGATTCATAGATGTGCCCAAGATTCCCAACACAACCCAAACCACCAAGATTCCCAGTTCACCAATTGTCATTTTTGATTGGCATCCACTTTCATAAAACCATTCCTGGTGGGAATCTCCCCCATTTTTGCTGGGAATCTCCCCAAAAATTCGTGGTCTTAAAATCTCTGCCATGATTTCTGATGAACATCCCTACTTTAAATGGTCACATCCCGTTCCCTAAACATATCTTGAACCTCCAGTACCGCATGTTATGGCGAGGTGGGAACCAACATCTAAAATTTGGTACATTCCCATAATCAGAATGGAGCATCCTCGTTGTGGCCAGTACCTGGATTCTCCAAAGGTTCACCTATGATGCCATGCTCCATGCGTTCTCCTTAGCCCGTTACTGGCGGAGAAGTCTGGCGCTCCTCCGTCGCATGGGTGACCGGAAGATTTCTCCCAGCTCGACATCGATGAGCGCGGCCATCAATACGTGTGGAAGCAGCCTTCAGTGGTTGCTAGACAGCGTGAGTGTAAACAAGAAGCACCACACAAAGATGTTGAAAACATACACATTATCCAGGGCGGAAACTAGATGTAACTAGATAACCTTTACAATTTGCCCCATAATTTCTGGGCTTTCAACTTGTCTACAGATATCTGTAGATGATTTTCTCACGACCTCCAGGGTTTCACTTGCTATTGTGGGACCGCGCTTGCTGCGTGAAGACAACTTAACTTGGCCGAAGCAACGATGGCTAGTAGGGGTAACCCTTTCCAAAATTGGTTTATAGATGTTTATAGTCTATATGTATTTATATATATATATATGTTTCAATCTTGCTTCAGCCTTTGTGAAATGCTATGACTCTTCCCCAAGTTGCTGCCCCAGGACTTACGCCCTGACCTTGCTGGAGGAGTTCCAAGGTTTGCGCGTGGTGTTGGACACCGTGGCCACCACGGTGATGTCTGCGTTGGGCCGAAGTGCCAAGTGGCAACCGGCCCTGCTGGTGACGGAAGAGGAAGCGCAGCCGTTGGATGTGACACTGGGCATCCAAGTCATGGATGACCGTTTTGGTATTGAAACCCATGGTGACTTGGAAACCCACCATTTTAAAAAACCTGGCAATGTCGTAGCCATGAAGATCATTTGTCGAAGCATCCCAGGGTTTTTACCCAAGAATTGACTATAGTGGGGATTGTTTATTGCTGCGAATATCCATTGAGGGAGCGGATGTAGCTAGAACCGACACTGATGGAGGTATAGAATATATCAAATCAGGACTGGTTCCGTCCCATATTTGCAAGTGCCAAAGACCGTCTCAAGGGACGAACGTAGATATCACTGCCCAATGCTGCCCCGGAGGGGTAGTGAGCCTTGAGAGATCAACCATCTATCCCATGCAACCTGACCATGGCATGTGTAAATCCTCCTGGTATGGTCATGGTTTGAATCAGATTGGTGTGGATCAGAATCATTGGACTCCAAGATGGATGGTACATGACCAGCTATTGGTTCAACTCTCTTTCTGAATCCTCATCCGAGGACCGCGTATAGCACCCTCATCAGCGTTTGTGAAAAGGCTTCGGAGTGGCCGAGAGCAATCGGCTTGTTTCTTTGGCTGGCGCCAAATTGGTGCAATTGATGGCGTTTGCGGTTTAATTGGTTTTCCCCCCCTGCCAGGTGAGGGCCTCTAGATTTTATCAGAGTTACTTTCTCCTCCTCCTCCTCCTCCTTCTCGTCCTCGTCGTCCTCCTCCTCCTCCTCCTCCCCGTCCTTCCTCAACTGCGAGCTCCATATCGCAGCGGGCATTGCGGGACCTCAACCGCGAGCTCCAGATCTCAGTGGGCACTGCCGGGCCTCAACCGCGAGCGGCAAGGCTCTCGCTTCGGGCGCCCACTCGTGCATCGCTTCGGGCGCCTGCTGTAACTAGCACTTTTCCTACGTCTATAGTAACTAAATCTCGTTACATCACGCTGCCACCTAGTAGGATCATCATCATCATCATCATCATCATCATCGTCATGATCATCATCACCATCAACAACACACGTGACATATTTCATCATCATCGTCATCATCATCATCACCATCATCATCATCATCATCACCATCACCATCACCATGATCATGATCATGATCATCATCATCATCATTATCAACAACATATGTTTCATCGTCAGCACCATCATCATTATCAGCAGCGTGGTGGCAATCATTTGCAACATCATCCCTATTGTCATCATGACCATCGTCATCGTCATCTTCATCTTCATCTTCGTGTTCATCTTCATCTTCATCTTCATCTTCATCTTCATCCTCATCTCATCTTCATCTTCATCTTCATTTTTATTCTCATCTTCGTCTTCACCTTCACCTTCATCAACATCATTACCATGATCACAGTGATCATTATCATCATCAAGGTTTTCATCATCATGGCTGTCATGATCATCATCATCATGATCATCACCACCACCATCATCATCATCACCATCACCATCACCATCATCACCATCATCACCATCATCATCATCATCATCGCCATGATTATCATCACCATCAGCCACATCAACAACAACAGAGATCTGATCGCGTAGCATCATGTCGGTGTGCAAGTGCAGGAGCTGATCTCAAAGCAGGGCATCATGTCGGTGTGCAAGTGCAAGAGAAGATCTCATAGCGTAGCATATATATCTATGTGCCAAGAGCGAAAGGACGTTTTCACACACACACACACCACCACCGAGGTCCAGTAATTATGTAAGTAGAATGATCCCTCCCCACCCACCCACCCAAACCCTAATTGGCTGTTCCAGCAATTATGTAAGTAGAATGATCCCTCCCCACCCCCCAAACAAACCCTAAATGGCTGATTCAAGTAGCTATGTCAGAAGGATCCCTCCACCCGAACCAAACCCTAAATGGCTGATTCCAGCAATGATGTAAGTAGAATTAAGTAGAATGATCCCTCCCCACCTCCCCAAAAACGCCTTAATGGCATTGCATGGGTGCCCAAAGTGATGCGTCATTGGGTGCCCAAAGTGAGCGTCCAAAGTGTGAGGAGTGTGCGATTTCAGGGGGTGCGATGCGTCTGGGGGCGCCCTAAGTGATGCGGGTGCCCCGCGAGCTCCAGATCTCAGTGGGCACTGCCGGACCTCCGCTAGACTCAGAGAGAATGTCAGACAGAATGCCAGGAAGAATGTCAGAATAGATGCCAGAAAAATGCCAGCATGAATGCATGAAAAGACTCAGGTTCTTGGCTATGCAGAAGTCCAGCGTGGCGCCGGATGCCCAGAGCTACAGCACCGCCATTCGCGCCTGTGGGGTGGTCGACATGTGGCCTGCGGCCCTGGAACTGATGTCACAGTTGGGAACCGAAAGGCTCTCTGCAGATGTCATCACTTATAACTCTGCGTTGAATTCATGTGCGGCCGCTTGGGTGAAAAACAGGAATAGGAAACGAAACACCAAAATCTGGTGCTGGAGGCTGAAAAGGTCAAGTGGTTGTAACCCACCTCAAAAGTGAGACTCGGTTGGCAGAAAAGGTGCATAAGAACCACACGAGGGCTATGTGTCTGTGGGAAAATAATTGAAAACCAACTGTGGGTCGAGACCGTACATAGCGGTGGCATCTTCAAGTTAAATATCTTTTGGACAATTAACATGGTTATGACAAATCCCTTTTGTATTTCCACCTACAGATGGGTCCCCAATTTTATAGATGGGTCTTTCCCCCCTGTTTTGTATGTCTTTACAGATTGGGTTTTCCGCACCCAAATTTGGAATTTTCCATTCTCTGACATGACCGGAACCAGGTTAATTCGCAATGGCAAATTTCTCTGGTGTTGCTAGAGGAGGCTTTCGGCAACTCATTGGCTGATGCAGTGACCTACGGAACCACCATCCTCGCATGCGAGAAAGGTGGACAGTGGCAAAGTGCACTGCAGATTTTCAATGCTTTATCGAATGACTTAAAGGATGGTTTCATCTACACCACCGTTATGGGAGCATGCACCCAGGCACGTCAATGGGAATCAGCCTTGTGGCTATTTGCAGAGATGCAGCAGTTATCCCTGCGCACCGGGGTGGTGTCATACACGGCGGCTATTGATGCCTTCGGATGTGCCAGCCAGTGGCAAAAAGCCGTTTTCCTCTTGGCGCAGCTGCAATCGATGCCGAATGATTTTCCGAATCTGATGACCTACACTGCTGTGGCGGCTGCAACTCGTTCATGCTTTGCAGCAGGTTTTTTTCCTTGAACTTTGCTGGAAAGAGAAGTCCCAGAGTCTAGAGGGGAACTCACTTTCTTATTTTCCCGGCTTCAGATGTCTTTGAGCTTGTTGTTTAATATATTTTTCCTCATTTGTGCTTCTACCCCATGGAAAACATTTTCATTCTTCCATCCCATCTTTGAGGATCAACTGATACCCTGCCCGGCACAGGCCTGTGAACAGCAGGGGCTGTGGCAGCAGGTGCTGCAGCTTCTGGCAGAAGTGCAGCCGGATGTGACGCTCTATGACTTGGCCATTAAGGCCTGCGAGCGAGGCTGGGATGGGTAGGAAAGGGATGGTTGCAGGCTATCCTGTGGTACTTGAGCATGAGACTGGAACATTGAGCCTTAATGCTTCATGGTATTTAGATTCATTTACGGGAGATTTTCCAAGTGAACTATTTCTATGGCTATCGTTAGCCATTAGCTTTATAATCATTCTATATTTATCCAATGTCAATCATGGCACGGAAGGGGGAAGCTATTGTTAAAGGGGGTCTATATGGGGGTCTGGGCGATTTCAGACCACCCTTCGAATTTGATGGGAAACCCATGGACTGATGTACCGTTACCCTAGATTTTCCAACAGGCACATGGAAAAAATAGGGGGATCCCAAATTTTCCAATCATCAAAGAGTTTTCAATGGAAAAATGAAAGTCCGAAATTCCTTTTGATTTGGGGATTATTGGACAAAACCTACATGGGTACTTCCCGTGTCCAGATCAGGAACCTCAAACCTGCAGCACCGGGACGTGGGTGGATTCCCTGGGTGGATCACTGCCAGGACTCTGTTGGCAAGTGTCTTTTGCCCTCCTAGCTGAGCTGAAGAGTGAGTTGCACGACTCTGGAACTCAGCTGCGGCAAGAAAACAGCGATGCGTGCTGTGATGGAATCTCTTCCTGCCCCTTCCAATGGGGTTTTCTCACCTGTGCAATTCAAACAAGAATCTTTGACCAAAGTCTTTCTGCCTGGGTCACACGACAGGCGCACTAAGGGATCCCCAAGAACAAGGCTGGGCGCTGCCAACGCCCGGAAGACTTCCCGTTGACATGAACAAACCACAGAGACAGACAAAGAGGAAAAGATGAAGGTTTCCTAAGTCGTTGGGGTACCCCAAATAATTAAGCCTTAAGCATTTTTTTGTTTTTCCACTATAAACCATCCATTTGGGGTACCACCTCATGGTCTATGAAGGGCACATGTTCCATTGCCAGGTTGATCACGAGAACATCATCTTTTGTTTGATAACCACTGGTGTGGCGATTGCTTGGAGACTGCTGGTGCTGGAAGAATCCTTTTGACAGTCAGAAGAGACACCAATAGGCCTGATGCATTTCCAGGGGAAATTCCCGATCCAGCCACCTTAGCAGTTTTTTGGTTTCAATCTTCCATCTCTTTAAGGCTTCTAGGGAAAGCAATCCTAGTTGGCTAATCTCTGGGGACAAGCTGACATCACCAAGCAGAGACAGTCACAGAAACCATGGAATTTTGGAGCTGACGATGGAAGCGTCGGATGATCGTTGCGACGTGCTGGCGGTCTTGCGTCACTTGAGCCAGGAGACTGGGGCCAGCTTGTTGGGGATGCACTTTCCATGCCCAGAGGGTCAGGTCCCATTGGTTGGTTTTGGCGTTCCTTTCTTTTTAAACGATACTTACACTATCTTGCACTTGTATATCTATCCACCTATCTATCGATCTATGTATCTATCCATCCATCCATCTATCTATCCATCCATCTATCTATCTATCTAATTTAATCTAATCATCTAATCCAAATCTAATCTATGGAATCTAATCTATGGAATCTAATCTAATCTAAATCAAAGCTAAACCCAATCTAATCTAAATCTAAGCTAATCTATTCTAATCTAATCTAATATTATTCTATCTATCTATCTATCTATCTATCTATCCTATCTAATCTAATCTAATCCAATCTAATCTGATACAATCTAAAATAATCTAACATTGTCTATGCATCTATCTATGTTCATGTACAGACAATGTAGGTATCCTGGCCAATATATGTATATATATATATACATATATGTATATATCCATATGCATATATATATATGTATATATATGTGTATATATATATATATATGGAATCTCGCCAAAACGGACTATGGCGCCCAGATTGTTTAAGTCGATGATTCTCCAAGTGTTGTTGCCGCAGGCAGATCAGCAATTGGCTGATGATGCCACTGTCAGACGATGCTCGGTGGGTCAATGGGGGATGAAATCACATATTTGGGACCATAGAATGGGGGGTGTGTTTAGTATTGGGGTGCTGGGATGATTTCAATTTCAGGGAGGAACGGATGAGTTCATGGTGCTCGTTTTCAATTGATGATGTCTTTACACCACAAGGTCCGCCAAATCGCAGTGTGAACATTCCAGCCCTCTTCTTTAAATCTTGGGAAGAAAACAGTAATCTATACAAAACTGGTAAGACATGTTTGATCTTTCCAGGCAGAAGAAACTGGAACTCTACCTTGCTTCCTGCCTGCCCCGCACGGGAGAAAAGACATGCCATGATCATTCAATATCATTCATTTAGATGAGAGCAGTGATAACCATGATAACCTCTTGTTATAACCCCACATACTCCCATGTTATAACATGTTGTATAGATTGGTTTTGAAGGGGATGATCAAACAAAGGTCTGCAAAGTAGCGAATTTTCCTGTCTCCATCCACACATCCATCCGTTTATCTCTCTCCCTGTCTGCTTCCATCCGTCTATCCATCTGTCCGTCTGAATATCATTCCGACACCACCCATCCATCCATCCATCCGTCCATCCATCCATCCATCCATCCATCCATCCAGTCACCAATCCCATTGTCTCCATCCATCCATCCATCCATCCATCCATCCATCCACCGATCTCATTGTCTCCACCCATTCATTCACCGGCTCGCCCATCCTCTGTCTGTGAATCGCCATCCATCCATTCATCCATTCATCCATTCGTCTTGTCTCCGTCCATCCATTCGTCCATCCCAATGTCTCATCTGTGCATCTAACTTTCCTTCTACCCATCCATCTCTCTGTCTCATTCTTCCATCTACATATCTTTGGACACATCACATCCATCTTTCCATCCATGTAGCTAGTAAGAATTGGCTGCCTACCTATAAATATGTTCCTTTCGATTTTATTTTCAGGGTTTGCGGCTGATGTCGTGACTTTCACCTCTGCGGTGCCGTATTTTTTTGTGTTTAGTTTTTCAGATCAAATTCTTCACCCTACATACTATTTTGGCTCAAGCGAAGAAAAAAAAGCGCGCGAAACTGATAACCGTGTTTGCACGCAATTCAAGGAGCAGGTGGACAGATGGGCCGCGTCCAAAGAATATTGTCCGCTTTTCTGCTTGCTTGCTGGCTTGTTCGTTTGCTGGAATACCCGCTTTCTTGCTTGCCTGCTTTCTTTCTTTCTTGCTTGCTTCCTTCCTTCCTTGCTTTGCTTTGCTTTGCTTTGCTTTGCTTTGCTTGCTTGCTTGCTTTGCTTTGCTTTGCTTTTGCTTTGCTTTGCTTTGCTTTGCTTGCTTGCTCGTTTGCTTGCTTGCTTGCTTTGCCTGCTGGCTTGCTTGCGGACTTGCTCGATTGCTCCCTCGCTCGCGTGCTTGCTTGCCGACTTGCTCGATTGCTTGCTTCCTTCCTTCCTTCCCCGCTTGCTTCCTTAGCCTTGTGTTTCTTTGAATGTCAAATCTTTTGCCTTGAGGGTGCTGCCAGCCCTCCCAAGCCGCCGTCGGTCTCTGCCTTGGATTGTACTTCTGTTTCTTCTTTTCTGCCTTAAGCACATGCATTTGCATCGCAAGCATTCACAAGCCATTTTAAGGCGAAGAGTGGCGCAGCACCTGCTCCGGTCTTCGTCTGCTCGAACCTTGTCATTGTCCCCAGCCCAGAGGTCATATTATTGATGGTCAATTATGGTAACTCTTAATATTATGTCTGCCTTGCATGACGTCGCCGCGCCGCAAATTTGCCTCAGGATCGCGGCACAGAGCGGCGGTTCATGAACCGCCGCGCGCGCCAAGGCGTGCGCTGCGTTTCTCTTTGCCTTGCTTGTCAAGTTCAAGGCTTGAGCAGAAAAGCCAACCGGCCGCCCTCCCTGGCTAGTGGACGGTGGAGGGAAATGCGCGGGCCCGAGCGCGTTTGTGTTTGTCCTGCCCAGCCCCCGCTGCATGTACGTCCTGCTCATCGCATTCGTCACTCAGGCGGCGTTCCGATATCAGCCGAGTACCTCCAAACCCCTCCTTATACACGATGTTTCTTCTTCTTCTTCTTCTTCTTCTTCTTCCTCCTGCTGCCGAGGAACGCAACAGGAAGGCCCACGCCGATAACGGCAACACTGCTGCTGCCCCGTGCGGTGCTCAGAGCACCCTCTTCAAGATGAATAAGCAGCCAGGTCGTTGCTATCCAAGGTTGGCCAGCATCACAGTGGACAAGGCCTTCCTCGAAGCCCTGTGGTGCCGGCCCGCCCGCCGCGAGGGCCGGGGGAAAGGACTTTGTCCGTAAGCGGGTCGGCTACAAGGTCCTCACCGCTGTGATGAGGCGCTTGGAAAACCTTCTTAGTTTCATGTCCTTGCCCAATTCCTTGCAAACAGTGTTTGTCATATGTGGACCGTGCGCCGCCCGGCAGGAGGGACAGGGCTGTGTCCTTCGGCGGCAAGTCGTAAGTTCTAGGACTTCTTTTGCGGCCTGTCTGAGCAGGCGATTTTCTCCAATGCCTTGACATAGTAGTTATATTTAAGGCCTAAATCTAAGACGTCTCTTTCCTCTTTAAATGTTTGTGTGTGTGCGTGCGTGCGTGCGTGGGTGTGTGTGTGTGATCTGTATAGTATAGATGTAAAACTTCTCTTTTAGGGTCTTGAATTATCGCAGGGGAACTGGGCACTCTGTGACTGACCCAGTTCAACAAAGCTAGGTCACAGAGTGGGATATCTGGATTGGCCATCCAGACGTGCCTGCATTTTCGTCAAATCAGTTTTGCGTTAGTTGCGACCGGCTAAGCCAAGAACCGGTAAACTACTCATTATTTTTGCAATCTATGCGTGTGTATGGCGACCGGCTAAGCCAAGAACCGGAAAACTATTCATTATTTTTGCAACCAATGCGTGTGTATGGCGACCGGCTAAGCCAAGAACCGGACAGATTATTTTATTTGTTTGGCATCTATGTGGCCTTTTGGAATCTGGTTTTGTCTACGAACGACGCCTTCGGAAAACTTTCATCTTATTCGCAATTTACATCGAAGAGATCTACCTTAGGTCATTGTTTCTAATCCAATTGCATGTGAGGGGAATCAGTTCCCAACGGATCACTTCAATGATCCATTTCTTGTCTAGAGTGTGTGTGTGTGGAACATCTGAATAGATGTAAAACTTCTACCTTGGTATTTTCCGAAATCAAGCAGGGGGCCACCGGGGTCCCGGGGGCGCCGGTGGCCAACGAAGACACCACCCCGGGACCCGTGTAAACGTACCTGCTTGCAGTGGCCCTGGACGGCAACCCCTTAAGTGGGGGCCGTAGCTGGGCACTGCAGTGACAGTCCCTGGGTGCCGTCGTGCGCAG
>Ga0126342_10015729_pt1 | contig 13231 bp, 22 predicted proteins | sample Cyp1metagenome_FD_92528 | JGI IMG/M metagenome (GOLD analysis project Ga0126342, IMG submission 92528) | Coral microbial communities from Lord Howe Island, Old Settlement Bay, Australia - Cyphastrea 1 metagenome | ecosystem: Host-associated > Invertebrates > Cnidaria > Coral ...
CTTTTTGATGGACTTGTCCTCATCAGAATCATCACTGATTAGTTGCCCCCACAACTCATCAATGATGGATTTGTAATCTACTTTATGGATAAAATGGGGTTGTTTGTAGTGAGTTATTTTTAATTTACCACTCTCAATCAATGGCATAAACTCTTTCAAAAACATTCCGTAGATCAGAGTAGTCTGTTTGTTAAAAAACATGTTGGGTGTATCCAGCTTACCATTGACAATATACAAGTTAAGATCACGAATCTTACTTTTTGGATTGAAAATCTTCCAGTTGTCAAAGTGATCAAAGACCGGGATATGAGAGATGGAAGAAAAGGCTTTAGTAAAAGCTTTGCAAATATCAATCTCCTGTTTTGTTTCATCCATGTTATCAAGATTTTTAAACAACTCACCAAGAGGAACAACAGTCCTGAATTTGGTCAACACTTCTGTATCCACCGAACTGTAGTCAGATCTATGATTGGGATTAAACAATGACTTTTTAAATCTAAAAAATGCTTCAGCCATGTTGTTGTATACCAGTTCCCTATCAACAGGAACATCACTGTTAATCTGATCATCCACCAACATTTGGGTCTTGATGCAGAAATAAACATTGTTAAAATCACCCTTCAAGTATGAAATAGCACCAGCTTTTTGAACAATAGAAGGTTCATAACCAACAGATTTAAAATCAAAAGATTTTGTTAAGATCATTTTCTTGATGAACCAGTTCCAGATAATCCTTATCATTTTTGGTTTCTTCAGTTCTTGATTGAACAATTTCTTTAACCATATCAAAAATGTCATCAATGGTAGAGAACATTCTGCACTTTGAAGGCTTTTCAGCACCACTGATGTAATAATCAGATCTGGCTTTTACATACACTGTTCCGTCACTATCAGTTTTCTGTGCCAGTCTGTTTATGTTATTATTCAAGGTGTAAATATGGCTGTTTTTAACCATTGCAAAGAGTGGCTTGATATGTGGGTTCCTGACTTCTGGGTCATAGCGATAAATTATCCTGCCTAACTGGTCAATTATCCTGACTTGAATCCTGTATTTAACAAACAAGGGGATCATATCATCAATGGAAGCACCGTGTTTTTTGAAATGCTTTTCTTTTTTGTTAATCAGTTGGAGGATCCTTTCTCTGGTCATTGGATCCTTCTTTTTGTTACTTATCAATGTTTCATTGTAAAAATATTTCAGAGTATTAATCCAACACTCATTGTCAGTATAGTTACCTTTCTTGATTGCTTCAGCTATTGTTTCTTTAGCAGTGTCCAATTCTGTATACATATAGGTATGATACATACTGATATTACTATTGGCTTCCCTAAGATTTGCTTGTTGTGCATTGCGGGGTTCAGCACCTTGCCCAGTGTTTTGGACTCTCAAGATTTTGATAGCGTCAATGTAATCAGCCACGACATTGTAAACAACTTATCCAAAAAAATATGATCTTGAGAGAAAGCTACTAACAACTTTTTAAAGAAACTATAGTCATCTACTTTGAGTATTCTTTGTCCAACTAAAGAATCTATATCTATGTTTGTGTTTATTTCGTATGCTCTTTCTTTTGAATCTATCTCCACTGGGTAGTATTTGAATTCCCTTTCTGATCCTGAGATGATTCTCTTGATTGTGAAGGATGGATTTTTTGTTTGGGGACGAAGTGAATAAACCATTGTCTCTACCATATATGTTCTGTTATTTGCCCTTGACTTTGCGACTATGTTGCTCACTGTGCTTTTTTTCATTCTGACATTCAGTGGGTTATTGATCCTGTTGTTTTGGATCACTTCATCATATTTTTTGTTCACTCTTTTTTGTTCCTTAGCGGTTGTTGCATCAGCAAAACCTTTTATGATCTTCTGGGCAGTTGTGAACTGTGAGATTTTTCTTTGTTCATATAGTTGTGTCAATTCTTCAGCTTTTTCTTTATTTTCACCCCTCAAGGAGTTTGTTAGCCTTTTGAGTTCTGCGATGTTATTTCTTATAGCTTTGGAAAGTGTCATATAAGGATTTAGATATTAATAAATATTGATCATATCTCTTTAAGTATGAATCCTAAAGCAGAATTTTATCTCAGAAAATGTATTTAAAGAAATATGATCATATATAAATATCCAATGATAGAACTTGAGGAAACCAGAATTATAAAATCAGTTGAAGAATTGACAGTTGACGAGATAAAGGAACAAATGGCATTATTCCAGAGGCTTTACTATTTGAAAACCAAAGACACCCCTGAAAAATTGCAAAGAGAAAAGAAAAAAGTAAAATTGGTTGTGCCAGAAGGAAAGCGAAAAAAGAACAACAGCTTGGACTTGAAACATCATCCATGGACGAACCATTTGACAGAAGGAAATACAAAAAAGATATCAAAGATGCCATGGTAATGATCCCTCAGTGATTAATGGATATTTTCTTATAATATCAATCACTTTTTGTAAACAATATTTATCTTAAACTTGTCTTCCATGAAAACTTTATTGCTTCTGGTATGGTTTTCTTTTGCCACAATAACCACCTGCTCCACGTTGAGGCTGTTTTTAAATCATGCCAGTCTTCACCGGGACGATGACGATTCAAATATTTGAATCTTCTTTCATCATCTTTATGTAGGGTGTAATCTTGATATTTAGCATCTCCAAATGAAACAGTCTTACCGTCCACTATTGCATCGTATTTTTTTTCTGGGTTTTTGGATTTCCTCAGTATAATTTCTTGCATTAATATTATTTAACTAGAATACTATTTTTTTCTTTTTTGGATACCCACCATCTCTTGAACTACTTCTGCTACGACTGGCTCCTCTTCTCAATAATCTATCCCCTAGATCATGATCAGAATCATGGCTCCTGCTTCTTTCCCTTCTAAAATCAGTGGATGCACTGGTTTGTTCCTCTGTTGGTTGTTGTTCCGGTTCTTCATCTTCTGACTCTTGTTGTTGTCTTGTTGCAGTTGCTTCTGCTAAATAGTCTGCAAGATCAGAAGCCACGTTAAAAGTTGTAGAAACAGCATTACCTGCAAACTCTGCCAATCTGAATCCTCTTCTGATATTCCTACCTAAAAAACCTTCACTACCAGAACTGCTACTACTGCTACTTGGCTTATCTCTTGGTTGTATCATTTGAATCGCGAATGCTTCGCGAGGCTTCTGCCGAAGCGTCCAAGCTTGTGCCATTTTTTCTGATCTTGAAGGCTCTTTACTTTTAAAATTCTTTGATGACATTTTCAAAACATACTCTCCAATGATTTTATTCAGTTCATTGTATGTGTCAGTTTCTTTATCCACCATCTCTTTTGAATCTGTTTGAGTAAAATTATTCAATATATCTGGTTCTTGAGTTGCCTTATCTTCAGTTTCAATGAATGATTCATCATATTCTCTTACTGTTGATACATGGGAATATTTCAAATAATTTAGATAATCTTCATCATCAAATATATGTTTCTTTCTTCTCAATTTATTTTTAACTAAAATCATTGATATTAATATTGATTAGATATTAATATTAATGAATCAATCTGTGTTATCAATCTGTGCTATCAATCTGTGTTATCAATCTGTGTTATCAATCTTTGCTCCCACGGGTTTGGCTTCTACCCGGCCCTTACCCTGTGCTTTTCTATAGTCTGAAATTCTCTTTGCCAGCAATTCAGCATTGACTCTAGTTTCCCATCTTCCATCATCCACCATGTCCATAGCAAGGTCCAAATAGTATTGTTTTGTGGTTTTTCCTGGACCTTTTCCCTTCTTTCTTGTCTCTAATTTGATTTCTGGGCTATCGACATCAATACCTCTCAAAAATAATTGAAATTTCAGTGCTTCTTCTGACAATGTTGCTATGTTGGTTCTGTATGTTATTGTTCTCAACACTGCTGACTTTGGTTCTTCAGTTTGTTCTTTTTCTGTTGCTGTTTGCATTTCACCGCTTGATATCTCTTCTACATCACTTGCGATACTAATTGGTTGTGGGTGTTGCCTCTGTGGCAATGATGGTAGGGGTCTCTGAGGTGATGGCATCTGCAACGGGACTGGTGTTGTTGGTGTCTTGGGGGTGGTCATGCTAAAAATTCTTTCAATTATTGGTGTAGCAGTTCCGCTTAAAAATCCTTGACGGTGTGCTTCTCCTGTTTGCTGTTGTCTATCTACTGCTTGTCTTGCCCGTTCTTGTAGTTGTGCTTGTATAGATGCTTCAGTTAAATGTGTATCTTCTTGCACTTCTGGTTCTGGTTGAACTCTCTCTCTCTTATTTGTTGATTCAAACTTGCTACGCTATATGTTGACCCACCTAAATTTTGTCTCATTAATAGTTCTCTCATTTGCCTTTCCTGAATTCTGTTTTGTTGTTCTCTTAATAATTCTAAACTATCTAGTCCATCAAAAAACGAACCTTCGGGACTTGCTTTGAAAAAGGTAGCATCGCGGTTTGGAAGTGGTCCGGTCAAGGTTTCATTTTCCCCAATCAAATTTGCAATCTCTTCGTATGTATGACGGCGCCGTAGCCCTGCTTTTGATAAAGGATTGATATTGTCTAATACTGCGGTCATTATATATTTATTGTAGAAAAATGTTAATATTTATGAAAAAAACTAACTTTTTAAGCTGGTTAACTCTCTCCTCTAAAGCTTCTTTAGTGCTGAAATCTCGGTAAGTTAGGTCGTGTAAGTTCTCCCTTGATCCTATCAAGATAAGCGGTGTCACCAAATGTGAACGGTGAATATTGCACTTGCGAAGATTGCAAGTCTTTCTTAATGCCAGTTTTTCGGTTATGTTTGTGAAACTTATACATTGTTATGATATATTATTAGATTTTAAAAAAAATATCTAATGATATTGATTAAATTGATGATCCTTCTCAAATCTCAGATTAGTCATACAATACGACCCCATCTTGGCGAATTTCTGCGACACTTTCATTTAGTAGGTGGAAAAATATCTCAGTTACTTCTTCACCTGCTTGCAATGCTTGATTTGTTCCTTTCAGCTTGAACGTAAGCAACGACCCCATCTTTGTGTTTACCCCGCTAAAATTAATATCTTGCATTTTTTCATACGACATGCCAATTACAAACTTATCATGTCGATACTGTTTGTAACTGAATGATAGGGCATCTTGATCCGGATTGAGATAATGTATAGCTCTTCGTAAAAAATACATTGTTTCAGCCAACGATTGACATTCAAACTCTGGATATTTCTTTGAACCAATTTGGATTTGCCAAGACAAGTTTCGTGATGAGTCCTGAAACCCTTTACCTTGATTATGAGGATTAGCACCGTCTGGGTCAACACCATCAACAATAGGTGCATTGATCATTGGGTTGTATTGATAATTCCATCGCTTGTATACATAGTTGTCTGGCAAATATTTTCCATCAACAACTCCAGATCTTGGTGCTCTGAACAACGGAATAAAGCAACCATTTAGTTTTGAAGCAAATTTTACAATATTCATATTAATTTCTGTTCCTGCATTATTGAAGGTTTGGCTAATAGTATGATAAACTGGGAAGACCAATTTTAAACTCTGACCTTCCAATAAATGGCTAACAATATTGTTATTTACACTGTTGTCTAGATGAATCACTTCTGCACGGATGATTACATTGTTAAGTTCCCAAGAAGTAGAAGTGTCACCTGTAGTGAAATAATATCCTGTGTCATCTTTTTGAGTATTGGCATCCGTAATAGTAAAAGGTGTAATGACTGGTGCGTGTTCATCGTTTACAACTGTGAATTCCAATTCCAAGGGGCAATATCTCAGAGGCAAATAATAGTTACTTTCCATCAATCCACAAACGGGTTTATGTCCAAATCGTGCATATCCATTAGCACCCGGAATTCCAGATACTGAGTGTCTAGTATATCTTTTGTCCATTTTTCCCCACTTGTTATGATTTCCTGCAGTATCTACAGTTACTACACCCGGTGTTGGTGTAGCGCCTGTGGTTGTGGGTTTCAAGAATTCATCCAAGCCATTAGCATAGTCGTGATAATCATTCCAGAACGAAGGATTGGCAGAGCTTTCAATTTCATCCATTTCTCTGACATCTTTCCTTTTGAGTGAGTTATAAAGTTCACAGTGTCTGTTGTATTCCACGATGTCCTGAACAAGTTGTCCTCCAAGGGTGCACCCGTATCTTTGCATAAAAGCAGATAGACCACCTAGTGGGCGTAAGAAATGGCTTCTGGTTCCATCAGTGTTTTGAAGATTTGCGAAAAGTCATACTGAACTTAAATCTAAATATGTGTTATCCTCACCAGAGATGTAAAATCTTATATTCTTATTTCCTGCGTTTGGGTTGTATACATTACTGCCTGAAGGGATGTAATTGACATGGCGTCTGTCTGTGATGTATTGAGCGGTTTCTGGAAGGCCAAAGTTAAGACTATTAATCATGGTATCGCTTCACTCAGCTACTATATGATCCATTTGTATATATTCTTATATAGATTTTTATTTTTTCATTTTAGTCTTTTTTTGGTGAGTTGATGTTGAAACAATATTTTTTTGAATTGTTAATATTATTTTGTATATTTGTTATACTATTATTTTGAGATTCTACCAACAACTTTATCTCATCATACTCAGACGGTGGTTTGTTCATTTCCTTTTGCAATTTATCATAACTGGATTTACTTTTTGTTAATATTAGGTTTTTTTGATTATATGGTTTATTGTAAGTAATTTTACGAGAAAACATTATTAATAATACTTAGATTTTATTGATTGGGATCAAACCCATTGCTTATTCTAGTGGAAGGATGGATATTGAACCTACCTTGATTTTCAAAATTTATGTAGGAATGGCTCATCAATGGGTTAATTTCTTTTAAATCGCTTGTTTCTGCATAACCATCCAGTATTGATATAACGTCGGTGGGGTTACGAAAATCTAATCTGCGTGGATCTTGCTTTCCTTTTCTTTTCCATTTGATTGTTGGTGTTACGTATGTGGTGGTTGCGAACTTTTTTGGTCGTTCTTCATTGATTTTATTTATAACAGCACTAGAGAGGGAATGTCCAACAAGACGTGTAATTTCTGGAGATTTTTTTAGTTCATCCATTGCGTCACGGTATTTCTCGGTGTGATGGGCATTTCTAGTAGGTAATAACAATAAATCATCCATTATGTCTCTCTGTAGTGATCCATCTTTCCCACCAGTCCCCGATATGTATAATGTCTTACCTGTTTTGTAAAGCCCAGAAGGCGAAGAATAAGCATTCCACAATCCCCTACGGTCTTCTATTTTTTCCTTGTTTGCTACATTTTTTTCTTCTTTATACAGTGTCGTTTGTTGTCTGAGTTGTTCATTTAAGTTCCTACTAAAATCATTCATTCTTGCATTCCAGTCTGCATTCTTTTTACGGTGATCTTCCAAGATTGCATCCTTGCCTTGTTTCATCAGTTCATTGAATGCTACCCTACCTAGATTCTTACCCAGTTGGCGGATCTCGTCTCTTGTTAGAACATCTTCAAGTCTTTCACCTTGCATGAATCTTTGAACTGCTTGACGCCCAAATTGTCTTCCAACTTGAGTCAATGCTACTCTTCCTGCACCTGCAATAACTCCAAGCATTTTATATTTATAACTATAAAAAAAAAATCTAAATGAATAATATATATGCACAGAAGTTTAACATACAAGAAAGTTTTTATTGACAGTAACTACCGCCTACCGCAATCAAGATCATCAGCAGATTTTGTAATAGAACTCAATGAAACATTTGAGTGTCCCAATGGTTGTAAAATGTTTGTCACTGAGGTATCTATTCCAGCAGTGTGGAAGACATGTGAAGTGGGCTTCTTTGAGAAAATGTATTTTCTGTTGTATGATGATAGCGATGTGTTATTGAGATTTTTTTTTATTGATTTAAGCAATAACATTTATTACGCAGAGCAATTAGCGTTTGATATAAATTCAGAACTAAATGATGCCGTCAGAGATCTAAATGCAGGTAATGACATTTTTGTTTATGCCTACTCATCTGCAACAAGAACTGTAGAACTGAAAGTAGCAGACGGATTAAATTTTAAGTTAAAAATTCCAACCGACGATGAACTTGCTACCTATGTCGGTGGTGCTTGGAATAGAGGTGAAACAGAATATGACAGCACCAATCCACTATCAATTAATCATTTATTGAGTAATTATGTCCCAACAAATGGTGGTTTAACAACTTGGAACTCTTCTTCTTTAAACCTCGTTCCTTTTAATTCAGTCTTTATTTCTTGTGCGGATTTAAGTGATGGGCACTATGCGGCGCCTAATGCATTTAGTGGCTCTATCATTACAAAGGTGGTGGTGGATTCTCAATTAGGCGGAATTATTCACGATAATTCAGTGCCCCTACATTCAGACTATATTGACGTCTCTAATAGAACACTAAAACGAATGCACTTCAGAATTACCGACCATAAAAACACCGTAATGAATCTGTATAATATTCCAGTCTCTTTCAGTTGGATTTTTGAGCACCCCAATTACTGAAAAACAGTTAGATAAATATTCTACTGGAAGAATAAATATCTATATAATTTTATAATATTATGAGTAATTTAAAAATAGTTGATGTAAATGAAACAACCGAGCAATTACCACCAGAAGAACCACAACATGAACCAGTGTCTGAACAACCACACGACGTTCCAGAAGAGATTCAAAATGAGCCAGCCCCAGGAAAACAACCTGATCCTACACCTGAAGAACCAAAAACAGTTGAGAAATTCAAGCCAGTCAAAGACAAAATGATAACTTGCCCCAAATGCGGGAAGTATATGCTTTTAAAGTCTTACCGATACAAACACGAAAAAACATGTCAAGGTAGCATTGAAGGCAGACCCATAAGAGCCAAAGCAAAAGCTGAACCCAAACCAGTGCCAAAACCCGTTTACCAAGAAGAAGAAAAACAATATATACTAATATATACCCCCTGTGAAAAATCAAATATTCAAACCACCACCAGTGAATCCTATCGCTAGTTTAACGCAACATTACCAACTTTTACAGCAAGAATACATTAAACAAAAGCAAGAAAAATATAATAACCTTTGTCAAAATATGTTCAAATCAAAACTTAAAAAAAGATCATATATATCTTTTAATATAATATCATGACATCATTAAGGCTAGATGGTGGAACATCTTTTATTGGCACTGAGTTCATAAAATTATTGAACACTGGTAGCAGTAATTTGGCAACAGAACAGTATGTGACCGAAGCTGTTGCTGGTGGCGGTGGGGTGGGGGTGGCGCTGATTTAACCAATTATTACAATAAAACTGAGACAGATGCGCTATTAAATAATAAATACAACAAATCAGAGACAGATACGCTATTGAACAACAAACTGAATATTAACAATCCCCAGGACATCACCGGAACATTAAGACTAGGACATATTCTAGGCACTTCCAAAATCATATTAAATGCAGTCAGCAGTGATAAAGACTTCTATGTAAATGGGGATGCGCAGGTGGGGGGAAATCATTTAGTGGCATCATTGGATAGTAGCGGGTATATCAAAGGTTCTAATATACAATCAAACACATTTAATGCTTTGAATTTAAATTATATATTTTTCCAAAGCAACAGTGACACTTACATTCAATATGACGTGTCTGAAAGTAAAATCATAGCAAGTAAATTAATCCAATGTGGTGGCAATCTTAAAACACAGGAGATAGACACAATAGCAAATTTAGATTTAGTAATAAAAAGAAATGGTGTTGATTTCATAATATTAGCAAATGGTGAAATACAATTCAATCAACCTACAAATTTAGCAATAACACCCGACCTTTCCAACTGCGTAAATTAACTGGTGAAGCATCCCAAACAATAGCAGGTGATGTTGTTGTAGGTGGCACTCTTAACACAAATACACTAAACAACAATGGCAACAGTGATATAGTTTTACAAAGAAACGGAGTTGAATATATCAAACTGGAAGGGACACTACAAGCAGTAGAGATGACAAAAGGTGCTAAATCAAACACTTATGATAGTATAGGTAATGCCGATTTTAATTTTAGAAGAAACACTATTGATTTCTTTTATTTAAGAAATAACACATTAGATTTAAACAGTGGTATATCATTATCAACAGATGGAGCGAACGGTGTCAAATATACAGGTGAAACATTACAAACAATAGAAGGTGATATAGTCATAGGTGGTGGTGCTCAATTTGGTAGTTTTGATTTAACGGTTAATGGTTCTGCTTATTTTCTTTCAAGTATAGAGTTAGTCCTCGGGGCAACAATTAATTTAGGAAGTGGTAAAGGCTATGTTCGTTCTATTCATATAGGAAGTGGCAATACTGCTTATGATTATTGTATTTTTGCTTCTGGTGGATTACATCGGTTTTATGTTGGTGGTAGTCCGTTTCCTCAACACTTAAAATTTCAATTGTCATTAACACAGGCATATTTTAATGTAGATGTCGTATGTCATACTGAATTACAAACTGATGTCATCAATACAAAAAATGCTACTAATGTTGATTTGGTCTTCAAAAGAAATGACGTTAATATATTTAAATTGAATACAAGTAATCAAATACAATTGTTAGGGGGTAATGAAACATCCTTTATATATGAAGAGGCATATTTTGATTTGGTCAATTATAATGTATTAAGAATTAGAAACACCGAAAATGTTGATAATGGCATTATTTCGTTTGGTGTTGGTGATGTGCTGGATGTCTTTCAGATTTTCAAGACTGGTTTAACATCAACAGTTGAATTATCATTACCTCAGGTTTTGTGTAATTCATTTGATAGTTTTGCTGGTGATAATGATGTAGTCTTCAATAGAAACGGGATTGATTTTTTCAGATTACAAGGTCCTAATGTTGTAACTAATGGTCCAGAAAATTTATTGTTAGTAAATGATGGCAATGTTGGTATTTCTTCCAGTTGGATGTTTGCTAATACCTTTGCTAATAGGACTGCTGATAGTGATACTGATTTTAGGGGTTGTATATCTGCTGGTTTAGCAAGTGGAACTGTTTATATGACCTATGAACACATACCAGAAAGATTACATATTAAAACCGATTCCGAGGTTAGTGAAGGTAAAAAGTTATACTTAAATACAACTACTTCAAAAGAATGCTATATCCAGAGTTTCGTAGAAAGCAATGTTAAGATAATTTCATTAGTAAATAGTGATACTTCGGGTCAAATCGCATATATTGTGGAGGTAATTTAGTAATTGATATGTCAGGCACTGTTTTGAATTTAAGACAAAATACAACAGTTGTAGCAGGTGCTACGTTATCTGGGGAGTTGGTCGATACATCTGATAAAAAGAAAAAGTATGACATCAAAGCAGTTGAACATAATATGACTGACATTGTCAAAGCAATTGAACCCAAGACTTTCAAAATGATTGATGAAAACGAAATAGGAATAACAAAAAAACATATTGGTTTTGTTGCTGATGATTCATGATTTAATTAATGAAATACCTAGTGAGTGGGAAAATATAGTCTTAGAAAATGATGAAGGTATTAAGCAACTAAATTATATTAATATCAAAATGAATGCTATATTATGGGGTGCTGTGAGGGAGCAACAACAAAAGATAGAACATCTAGAAGCATCGGTGTATGAGTTACAAGAAGCACTAAAAGAACTAGTTAAACCTAAACCTAAAGCAAAAGCAAAATCTAAAGTCTAAACATATAATATAATGTGTCTATATATATATGTGGGTTCTAAACAATCTACAGTTAAAAATACTTGTATGGAAGAAATAAACGATATAAATGAAGATGAGTTAGATATTAGTAAAATAGATAAACTACAAATAAAAGCAATAACATAAATGTCTGAAAAGATTAAGGAAATAGAGGACAAGAAAAGCGATAGGATAATGTATAAGCTACCTGCTATTAATTTGTGTTCGTATTCATTAATTTAAGAATAACATAGTAAAATTATTATTAAACTAATGATCGTAAATTATTTTGGTGTTTAATCCTCAATTTGTAGGTAGTGTGTGAAATTTATCATAAACATTTTTTGAGGGTCTTTTTCAAGAAGGTTAATACAAAGAAAGTTATAGCATTGTTGTGTAGCAACTTCATACAACTGATAAATCATTTTCTTGCTTTCAGATAATTCATCTTGTAGTATTTCAATCTCTTTGAAATTTCTGACCTTGAAAAAGAAAAGGTGTGTAGCATTAACTCTAATTGTTGGTGGAACTGTTGAGACCTTTTGAACGCTTGTGATAATAGAGATATTGTTATGTTTTCCTCTCACGTAAAGTGAGTTTAGCAGTTTATTATGTCTGGATACTCTAGGGTCATCACTTATATCATCCAAAATACATAATATACCAAACAGTTTTTTCATCTTGTGTTTCTTTTGATATTCTATGACTTTATGTTGTGTGTCTATTATCTTTTCCATATCTTCAGGATTAAATTCTTCAAAGAAACAAGGCTCTTTATCTGTGTCGATTTTCATTTGGTCTTTTATGTATTTCTTTACGGGCAACCAAATAGTATCAACATTTATTGAAGGCGACCAAATAAATATACGACTAAAGGAATTTTTATAATGTCCAAAATCATATTAATCAAAAGATTACTTTTACCACAACCAGACGGTCCGGTAATCAAAGCACGAAATGGAATTTTAGGCGCTACTTTATACTTACTTTCTTCATAAATATATTTGACTTCATCAATAGGTTGTATGTTAGGAGTTTCTAATTTTGTCATTAAAAACAATTAGAAAATAAATATAGTTAATATTATTAATGGGACTTTATACCGCACAGAAGAGAAACAGATAAAGACACATTAATCCATCATAAGAATGTTAATTAGTTTTGGGAATGCTTCTTTAAAGGCGCCGACAAAAACAAGCAATAGAAGATGTGAAAAGTCCATAGTGTCGCGAATTAGTTTGGAAGCATGTTTTCCTTTTGGATTGACCACCATTTACAGTCTCTACCCAGCACATGACCCCGTCCTTTGGAAACAAAAAATTGCAAGAAAAACAACTAAAAACAAATAATTAGATTTTACATAATATTATCTAATTATTGTCAATTAGATTTTACATAATAAAATCTAATTATTTTCAATTAGATTTTACATAATAAAATCTAATTATTTTCAATGACGGTATCTGAATATGACTCATATATTAACACCATTGATGTGATAGAGGACAGAATCTCTAACAATGATAAATTTCCAGTAA
>Ga0126342_10015730_pt1 | contig 13231 bp, 13 predicted proteins | sample Cyp1metagenome_FD_92528 | JGI IMG/M metagenome (GOLD analysis project Ga0126342, IMG submission 92528) | Coral microbial communities from Lord Howe Island, Old Settlement Bay, Australia - Cyphastrea 1 metagenome | ecosystem: Host-associated > Invertebrates > Cnidaria > Coral ...
CTTGGATGATTTTGGGTGTGAGCGAGAAAAAGGACATGAGCGAGGCTTGCGCGAGATTCATCAGTTGGACCCAGTTTGGACCCTTGGGTCTTTTTGGACCCTTGAATGCAAAGCAAAATCTTTCAGAAATGTTGCACCTTCGGCCACAACTACCAGTTTTGTGTTGTCTGCAGTGCTTTTGGACCAAGACCAGATGGAAGGGGGGGAAGTGATTTGAACAATGCGGATTTGATGCAAATTTGTTTGCATTTATGTGCCCAAATGGTATACAGGTATACCCGGTATACCATCATTTTCCACCGCGCTCCCATATTGGTTGGGTTTTTTCTACTCAATGTAAGTCCTACGGGTATGGGTCACAAATGACCAGCCCGTGTCCCAGGGAAGCGGTCATACATAAAAGCTGCTCCTTAGGAAAGCTGGCAGAGCCAGCCTCTTTGCGTGACGCAGGTCCATTGAAGGCGATTGAAGGCTCTCAAAGCTGTTTGAGTCCCAGCATCGCAGCACCTGGTTGGGAGCTGGTGGGCCCGGCTCAGATACGGGTAGATGTGGGTTGTGCATGTTGTACCCACTTAGTTCAGGGATTGGCTGATTTGCATGCAATGACAATATTTCACAATGACAGGACTTCCAATGACCTTTGCATGTTTGGTCTTGCTTTGGAACTGTGGGATTCTTCGTGGATCACATCAAGAGACCCGAACTTGGATCATATCATTTCATTGTTTACTCTTTAATACCCAAGTCTTGTTGGTTGCAGTGTGTTGTGGCTGCAGTGTGGCCGCTCTGTCAGCAGCCATTTCAGTGCCACTCATATCCGTGGTCCTGGTGGCTGAATCCCAACACATTGCAGCTTTGCGGCAAGTTCAGAGTCTGGCCCCAGGAATTAGGAGTCACTGTGGTCATGTTGCAATATGGCTGAATATTTGTCGGACAATCTTGAGACCGGTTTCGAGATTCTGAGATTCTGGCAGCGCTGGTGAAGCTTTCCAACCCTACCATTGTTGGAACACAGATGGGGAGAAGACTTCCGTGCCAGATCATCAATGCTCATACCCATACTGCTTGGAATCGGCACCCTCTCATTTTGATGGTGTCAAAGGTACGCCACCCCAGCCCAAATTTTGGATCGTTCCCAGAATCGCTTCGGTGTGAGGAAGTCATGCGCCTCCTTTCCCTGCTGGCGCCAGCAGTGGCGCTGGTGTTGGATGAGAAATCCTTGGAGGTGATGGAAACCAGGGTGCGTCCAGCTATGTCCATATAATATAGTATCACGGGTGGTTTCAAAAATGGGGGAATACTTGTACATGATGTATATGACTTCACCACAAGTATGATCGATCTGAATCTAAATCGAAGATGTCCAGCGATAGGGAAGATGATGCCAACAAACCCGTGCCAGAATTGTTCGTCAAATAGGGCATTCGCTGTACGGTAGTCCCGGTAGTCATGACAAGTCAACTACAGACAGATGGTAGAGGATGCCTTGTATCGGTAGAGGCATACAACGTTTGTGCCTCTTGACATTACCAAACAACCTCCGAAAAATCAAGGGCCTTTGGCTCAGATGCTGTGAACATGCCGATGAAGTGGCCTCACCAAGGAAGTTCCAACATGTTCCACCAACTTCCATCGATTTTCTTGTTTTCCTCTCCCAAAAGACATCCACTGCTACACCAGAAGCATCTTGGATTTCCGGGGCCTTTCAAGGCGCCCGAAATAAACACACCAGACCAACCTACCATGTTCACCAACCCTCGCCAAAAGTGACCTAAGGTTTATCAAGACCTAAGGTCACTACCAATCGTTTTTTTTTCTCCCTCATAGGGTGACATAATAAGTGACATGCCGCACTTCACCCTACTCTCACACGGTTTCCTCTCCCAAATTCTTCACAAGTTGGCACAGTCCAATTCTCTGCAGTTCATGAGGCTACAAATTGACCAACTTGAAAAAACGTGGAGTGGTCAACCTAAAATTACAACTTATGTTGATTTACAATCTATACTATACTTTATAACCATGATATATCCATCCCCAAAATATCTCTAGGTTTAAAAAAAGCCGCCTGCCATGGACGCGCTGTTCACCGATCCCAACTGCACTTTGTCGGTGCCCTGGTCCACGTGGCTGAGCCGCCTCGAGGGCCTGGGAAGTTTGGACCTGGGGCCCTTCGGGGCGGAGGCCACTGCGGAAGGCGTCAAGGCGCAGCAAGCAGAGGCGAAGTTGGGAGGGCTGGAGAGGTGTCAGAGATGAGATGTCTTGAGATGTGATGTGATTTACGACAATTTAAAAATCATGATAAAAATAATGATAAAAATAATGATAAAAATAATGATAAAAATAATGATAAAAATAATGATAAAAATAATGATATAAATAATGATAACACTGCTAATAATAATAAATATAAACTAAAAGTAGAAATAAACATGATAATAACAATGGTAATAATGATAATAACAATACCAATACTGATAATTATAAAAAGTACCAATAATGATAACAATAATGATAATAATGATAACAATAATAATAACAATACTACTAATATATAATAATTATTTAAAATGATACGGATAACAATAATAATGATACTAATAGCAACAATACTAGTAATAACAATACTAATAACAACGGTAATAATAATAATGATAATAATATACATATATAGATACATGCGCACACACACACATGCACACACACATGCACACACACATGTATATATTTATATATAGATACATATACATATCGTAATATCCTACATGTATTTTGGAAATTATGATTATGACATAGACTGCGACAAAAAACAAACCCACGACGTGTTTGCGTTCTGGATGCGCATTCGTATTATGCAGCTGAAAAGTTCGAAGATGAAAAAATTAGATAGGCGCAGGATTTTCTAAGATTTCCTTTCTCACAGAATATTTTCTGGACCATGCTTTGCGACTTCCATACTATATATTTGAGGGCAGGTTAAGGGGTAGGCGGCTAGACGGCCCCCGCTGCAGACCACAGGAGGCTGCCGCGGCGTTGGGTCTTGGCCCCGACAACAGCTGCTTCCTGGGGAGCTCGACACTTCTGCTGGCACAGGCGGAACTTGGAGATATCGCAAGTTGCTCAACTGGTAGCTGCAATTCTCAAATGAAAGTTTTCCATTCAGAAAACTTAATAAAGATGATGACCCCTTTGTTTTCAGTTCTTGTCCTCCAATTAGTAACAAACAGAACCCGATCAACCGATAACAGATGCACCAACAACCAAGTAGTCGTTGGATTCACATTTTGGTCAGGTCGTTGGTGCCTGGCGCCGTGGGCGCTTCGTGGCAGCCTTGCAGACCTTTGTGGCGCAGCTGCCATGGTGGGGCAATATTTTTTGAGACCAACAATATTCAGGGATGGGCTTTTGTGGGGGTAGTTCATGTACAGCTGCGGATACAATGGAGTTGTTTTTTGGCAAGATGGGGGGTCCACCCAAATTCACCTAAATGACTGCCAGTGAGGCAGTGTTGCATGACCATTTCCTGACTGCTGCTCATCCCGGCTTCTTTCTGCATAGTGCTTGGCCACTGGGTGACCAGGAGATTTGTTTCATGATCTGAGAGTTCCGTTCTGACGCTTCAACCCCCCCAAAAAACTGGCTTACTCTCAGCTGCAGGACGTGCGTTTTTGGAAGGACCGCCTGCTGTACCAGATCCGGCGCTTTCGGCAGATCGTGGGGCGGAGCTTGGATCAAGGGCAGAAAGCCTTCGATGAGGTCCCAGATGCCGTGGAGCGGGACCGCTGGCGTCCGATGGTCCAAATGCCCTTGAAGCGTCCACTCTGATTTTGTAGGTTAGATATTGATATCAACTTGTCACTGTAGACTCCTTGGTCATTGGTGTGTATATCTTTGTTTTTGTGAATCTGGACCGAACAATGGGTGAGAAATGATCGAACATAGGCGTCCCCCAGCCAACTGTGCCGGTTCCTCACATGCAGCAGCAACTTCTTCATTCCTTGCAAGGAGAACCTGGGCAGTTTCGCCTCCCACGCCTTCCAACAGATGCAGCAGCGCAACACTTCATCCCGCTGGCCTTGGGAGTTGTCTCCCACTGTCGCCTTGATCCCCAACTACGGTGGCACCCTACCCCCGGTGCGCGTCTACGTCTACGGGGAGTCAGAGGTGCCAGCCCTGGGGCCTTTGACGCGCTCAGCGGCCTTCTGCCACTATCGCCAGTGGGGGATGGATGTGGGTTTTCACGACTTCTTTCGAACCTCCCCTGTGCGCACCTTCACGCCGGAGGAGGCAGACTATTTCTTCGTGCCAAGCTACGCCTGCTGTCACCAGATCGCGGGGATGGCGGATTTTCCGGAGTTGGATAGGGATTACGAAGCGGCGGTGGCGCAGCTCGCGTATTTCCAACGGACCGGTGGAAGAGAAGCTTGTCTTGACTTAAGGTAGCCATTAGCAGCATGGATTTTTTGTTTGTAAACTTGAACTTTCTATTTGACATATTAAAATCGTTTTTTCCCAGTTTTCCGCGTACTCGAACTGGGATTTGTATGGATTTGTCTCAACCCTCAGTTGGGCACCCTTTCATGAGCACATTTTCAGGATCACATCTTCTCCTTCCACTATATTGACCTCTTCCCATCCTGGCGCAAGCGCATTCCCAAGAGTGTCATTCTGACGCCAGAGACAGAGGTGGGCTTCGAAAGATCTCTGGGGGACTTCGGTTTGGATCAGACGCGCTTTCCCCCGTTCAACCCCTTGAAAGACATCGTGGTGCCACCGTTTCTTGGATTCCTAAGAGTCTAAGAGGTCAGGAAATTTGGAGGGCCCCAGGGGCCAAAACGCATGCCATATACCCACATCATGGGGCTGAAGCCGAGGTACATCAATCTCAAAGATATCTTAGGCTTCCACCGCCACAGCAAGGTGCGACTGGGACTTACCCAGGGGATCAGAAAATCCAACCACCAAGAAGCAGCACCTATAACCTCCATTGAGTTTTCCAGCAATGTCAACTTGTCAATGTTACGTTTGGAGCAAACCGGGTCCGAAGACGTTTGGACCCCACACCAAGTCTCACAAGAATCATCATTTCAGCAACGCACAGCAATCAACAATCTTATTTCAGAAGCAAAGATCTTTTGATATCTTCTGATATCTCTGATATCTCCTAGAACTAGTTGAACTATCTATCCTTTCTTGTTGGACCCCACCCCCAGGGTCCTTGGGTCCTTGGGTCCAGGCCCTGGGCTCGCGTTCCATCCTGGCCTCCTTCGCTGGGAAGCTCTGGGATGCCGAGTCCGTGGCCGAGGCGGCGGAGGTGCGGAACCGGGTGGCGCAGCTGGGGAAGGCGCCCGGCTTCCGCAGCTTGGTGGATGACGTGGATGACGTGGGGATGGGGATATGGGGGGAGGGTGGTACTTTTCTGTTCTAAAGTTCTAAAGGTTTTTTTTTCAGGATCAGGTATGTAGTATGTCAACTCTTTTCAGTGTGACAGATGTTTTGTTGAAGCCACGGGCTTTGTCCTTTTTGGATTGAACGTTGGCGGCGTCCAGTACTTCTAAGAGAGAGAGAGAGAGCATGAGAGAGAGAGATATAATATAATGGTATATATATATATACACATATTGAACCATATTGATAGCATTGATAGCATTGATAGCATGATGGAAAAAGACAAGTTTTTTTTTTCTTAGTAGGTTGTTGTCAAATTTGTCTGGAGGAACTATGATGTATGAGGGTTTCTTTGATCTGAGAAGCACTAGGGATTCCTTTGACCCACTGCATTGTTACATACTCATTGTATCTCATTGTCGGACTTGGGTTGGTTCAAAGGAGCGTCCCAAGACTCTCGCGCCAGCGGAGGAATACATGGCTATGCCAGTATCAAGGACATGCTGAATCCAGATGGCATGCAAAGGCTGGAAACGCGGCTTTTTTGTTGAAAAGTTATAAAAGTTCCACTCCTGGCACAATTTTGTTAAGTGGCCAGTTCGGGGATTATGCCAGTGTCGCCAACATTTGGCTGCGGAGGCTTATGGGCGACAGCGTTTTCTGCCTGGTGCCCCGCGGGCGCGCGGCGTGGTCCGTGCGATTTTTTGAGTCTCTTTGGGCTGGCTGTGTGCCAGTGCTCTTGTCAGATCACTATCAACCATCCTTCGACCAGCTGTTTGATGCAACCGAGAGACTTGGCTGAGGGATTTCATGAACTTGATGAACTGCAACCGCATTCCTTCTTGTTCTTTTTCTTCTTCTTGGGAGGGTTGCTAGTGTCGCAGTTTCTGGTTAATCTTGGATATATTTTTCACAATACCGGCCTGCTTGTTTTTTTGACGCAACGAGGTTTGTCATGAAATGGCCCGTATCTCGCATAGATGAGTCCTTGGTCTCCTTTTTGACTAACTTGCCGTTGGATGTGGCGCGACGCTACATCGCAAATGGTCGCAATGTGCGATGACACTTAGCAGATTCAGGTTGATTGATGGATTTCTTGTGTTTGCAATTTTTCCCCCCAGAAAACCAACAAAGTTGGAATAGTCGGAAAGACAGCAGTCTGCACCGGAAAGCATCTAAGAAAGGAGGGACGTTTTTTTCGAGAAGATCGACACGGATACCACAGCCAAGTTTGCTGCTACCCTCCCATATCGCTGAGGTTGGTACCTCTACCCACCACCGGAGGTCTCTTGGATCGGCGATTGGCAAACGCGGTGGCTCGGCTGTCTTAGAGAAGGTGCTGGTGCATCACCCACCATCTTGCCATTTGTGCAATGTGTGACCAGTCAACTCCACCGTTAGCTCCTGATCTCTTAATTCAAACCAGTCAGGGAGGACGATCAGAACCCAAACCATCAAAACCTATGGCTTTCTGTCAAACGTTCCCCAGTTTGATAAGGACCAGCCCCTAAACGCATGGTTTTCTCTGGCTTCTCTTCTCCAAGAAAGTAAGGATCACGGGATCACCCCCAAAAACCCATTCCTTGAGGCATGAGCTGGAAGAAGTGGAGAAGCACGTGTGCCCCAACCTCTCCTCCTCCCGCAACGCCTTCCAAGCCGTCGTGGAGATCCTGGCCCGCAGGAAGGTCGCGAGCCGAGTGAGGCTGGGGTGCTGCGGTGTTAGATATTCCAACATGATCCAACTGCTGTAGATTTCGATGTATGATGATATGATGATGTATGCTTCCTTGATCTTATACTGATTTTTAGGTCTTGGTGTCCTTCTTAGGTCTTCATTTGTTGATCATGTCACTTCTGGATGCAGACAGAACTCCACTCAAGGTGGTGGTGGTTTCTTTGTGTTCATGCACCAGGGGCCTGTGTAGCTCTCGCGCTTGCAGGCCTGAAGCCTTTTACATTCCAAACCCGCAGCGGAACTTCGAAACCACCGTGGTGGATGATGAATTGCAGCCATTAACCGACTGATCACTTCGAAAAAAGGGTAAGCAAAGCTGTTGTGGCCTTGTGATCCTTGCGATGTTTTCGGAAGTGTGACAACGGTTCAATTCCTTCTTGAAGTTGGGATGCTCCAAACATCAGGGACCTCATTCTTAGATCTGTAGATCTGTTGTTTTCTTTTCCATTTTGATCCGTTCTATTCGCATTTCTATTGGTTGAAATTATAGATACAGAGCTGAATACCAAGAATACCAATTTTTGCGGTTGAAATTCTTATTCGTTCTAAGGAGTTCCTAGTTCTTGCCCCCTTTTCAAAAGATGAACTTCCCCTGTTTCTACCACAGATTGGTTCCGATTTGCCAGGCGGCAAGCAGCTCGCGACCCGTCAGCAAGGTGGTGTCGTTACTTCAGGGCATGAAGGAACAGCTGGAAAGTGAAGCTTCAGAGGAAGCAGAGCTGATGGAGAAGTACAACTGCTGGTGCAAGGACTCGGGAAACTGCAGAACCCCCATGTTTTGAAGGGTGATTTGAACTGAGTGTAGCTGATGATGACTACCATGGGATCAGGGGTCCGCGTGGTGGCAGGAGAACGGAGAGGCTAAGGAGAAGGCCATCTTGGAAGCCACTTCTCGAATCGAGGAGCCCAAGATAACCAAGGGATTTGGTGTGGGGACCAAACCAGTGGCACATCAATGGTGAGTTGAGGGGTTCTGGGGTTGATTTGGGGGTTGACACATCGACTTTTACCGCTCATGATCTTGCAAAATTGCTGGGTGATGTTGAGCCCGCCAGATTTTTTTACCTACACTAGACACTTTGAAGCCATTGAATCTTGATTTTCGACAATTTTTCACCATCCCAACCCTTGCCAGAGAATCTTCCCCCCAAGGAGTGGGAGAACCGGATCGCCGAGCTCAGTGCTATGAGCTCACGGTTGGGGACGGAGTACAAGAATCTGCCACCTGGACAATGTTTTGACCCGGGCCGGTGGAAACAAAAATGGGGGGATGTTTACATGGATTTATTTTCAATCAATGGTGGCTACTTTAATGGATTTATCCTCAATCAATGGCTTTTTGAGGCTATTTCAACGGGGAAAACGGGCATCTCATTTTCAGACGCTTGCCAGCTGTGTCGGAGTATCAGAGGTAGACAGAAAATATTACACAAAAGGCGGACATCCCATATATATATATATATATAAATATAAATATGGAAATGATCGTGCATGCTAGAAGCCTAGAACCAACTGTAGTTGGAAGTCCGAACCCTGGAATTTACGCTGGTAGCCCAGCGGCATTCTGATGTGGCAATGGGACAATTCTTTCAACATGAAAATGGAGGAAACTCACTTCTAATCGATGACTTTTTCACCGCCGATATTATATTGCGAGAAGGCAAGGGTGAATTCTGATGCCCCAAGAATGCACCTTGGAACAACGATATTTTTGGGCTGCAGAGGCTGCGTGCCGTGCCAGCTTCCAAGGCAAGAAGAGGTGGACAAGAACCAGGCATCCATGGATGAATCTATGGCCCTTCGCAAGAAGGAGGCAAGTCACCCCACTTACCTGTAGAATGCTGTAGATGGGGCAAGTTTTGGGATGGTGGGACGCAAAGACTGCATCAGGTTGCAAAGTTCCACGAGGAAGAGAAAGAGCTCTTCAATAGCCTCAATTCAGTGTGGTCCTCAGTATCACTGCTCACATTGCGGGTGACCAAAGCACATTTAACATCTTTTAACATCACACCCACAGCTATCGGAAGCACTCACTCTACTTGACAAGCTTACCATGTAACTCTGTCTTTGGTGCTTTGGGCGTCGTTGCAGCCCTGTGCCGACGCGACTCAAAGCCACTAAAAGCCTTGCTGTTCGACCGCAGAATTCAGTGCTCTGAGCTCTTCCTAAAGAGCTTAACTTTCTCAATCCATTGCGAGGGCCGCCAATCTTTAGCATCAACACATTGGCGCCCAAGGTCCACCTTGTGATGCAGTCCATTCAAAATCATGCCAGCCCAGGATAGGTCACCCAACCATCGCTCGTTTCAACAGGGGTGGTCCAAAATTTGAATGATTTCGCAGGCAAACAACCCTCACCACACAAGCTCGCTTTTTCAAAGCTCCAACCTTAGTTCAAACATTTGAAATCAACCTCGGATTCGTAATTTTTGGTGATATAAAAATCGCTTTCAGCCCCAAGCCAGGGCCAGTCAAGTTGACTGGCCTTTTCAAGGGCCCTCCATGCGCCGCTCACGTCGCTTCTGTGGCGTTTTGCTTCTGGCTCTCCTGGCCTTAGCACCCGCCTCGTTGGGCCCCAAGCGAGCCCTACAGCAGTTGGGGAAATGGACAAACCAGGCGGAAAACCGGGATAGGGGAACACCACAACCAGCGAAAGCGTGGATCTCACCAATAAAAAATAACATCTTAAAAGGGTGATGCCGCATACCAACATTGGAAGATACTCCGTTGACCGTGACCTAACTGATATGGGCCATCCCATGCTTAATGAGTGTAGTATAATCGATGAAAAGACGTTCTGACAGAACCATACAGACCATACAGCCAATGGACATGTAGATACCGACCCAATCAGAGAGTTGGCACGGACGCACCCACAAGAAGAGCAGATACAGCATGAGAGAAGCAGAACTATTCACTTTGCAAGATTGGAATTCGGACACTTCCTCTCTGCCATTCAGGCCGTCTCCGCCTTTGGCCGGACCGTGCTAAGATCTGAAGACATGGATCTGGCCAAGATCAGCGGGGTGGAGCCAGATCGTCCCGGGGGGCTGTCCGCGCTGGCCGTGGGGGTCGTGGGGAACTCGCTGGCCGTGCTGCTGCTGGTCCGATATCTGGAGCGGCTGCGGCGCAGCAACCCCCTGCTGCACGAAGGGAATCTGACCCGGCAGACCTCACCGCAGTGGGCAGTGCCTTGGGGATCCAAAGAAATGCTGCAGCAAAACTGGGGATGGCTACGCGCAGCGATGTCGGTGAACATTGATGATGTGGAGGCAGCAGCTGGATTAGATGCCGCCATGATGGTGGAGTTCGCCGACCTATCAATGCAGATTCTAGCTGTCATAGGCGAGGGGAACGCTTTGAATTAGGGGGTAGTCATGACTTGACTTTGGCGTTTCTTTTATTTTGGTGGTATTTTGGAGTTTGGCTGGCAATCAGTGGCTCTCAAAAAGAAGTATGGTCTTTGAACCAATATCAAACCATATTTTAATCAAACAACTACCAAATCAGCTCATAGATTGTCAGATGGGATCACGTGTCAGGCCTGCCGTTGGTCTGCATCCTTTGCCCTCTTCATTTCTTCTGCGGTGGTAGCCTCGACGAAGATGATATTCTGAGTTGGATTGGCATGGCCAATGTAGAGCAGGGCAGTTGGCTGTGTTGGGTCCACAGTGGTATCGTTTGGTTCGTGGTCATCGTGGTCCAGCATTCAGTGAAGAGAGCACAGGTGTGGGGTTGGGGCCTCCATCCACAAGTTTTCGAAGACATCCATTGATGTAAAGTCAGAAATCTGAGTGATAAGGGTGTAATTTGGACATGCCATAGGCCCATAGGCCATAGGTCCATATTTTTTCCCCAACAGCGTAAGCTAATGGGGTCTTCAGCCCAGAATAGCTCTGGTGTGCACTGGTGCAGGCGCCGGGTCAGGTTCAACGAGGTTCCGGAGAAAGTTCCGAAGGTTCCCGAGAAGATCTGGGAGGGAGGTCTGGAAGGCTTTGGTGCAGAGCCAGCTCAGGTTCAACAGGGTTCCGGAGAAGGTTCCAGGAAGCCTTGTGCAAAGCCAAGTCAGGTCCAACACGGTTCCAGAGAAGGTTCCGGAGAAGGTTCCGGAGAAGGCTCGGAGAAGGTTTCGGAGAAGGTCTAGGTTCCGGAGAAGGTCTGGGAGGCTCTGGTGCAGAGCCAGGCTAGGTTCATCAGGGTTCCAGAGAAGGTTCCGGAGAAGGTCTGGGAAGCTTTGGTGCAGAGTCCAGAGCCTGTCAAGTTCATCAGGGTTCCGGAGAAGGTTCCAGAGAAGGTTCCGGAGAAGGTCTGGGAAGCTTTGGTGCAGAGTCCAGAGCCTGTCAAGTTCATCAGGGTTCCGGAGAAGGTTCCGGAGAAGGTTCCGGAGAAGGTCTGGGAGGCTTTGAAGGTTCCGGAGAAGGTTCCGGAGAAGGTCTGGGAGGCTTTGGTGCAAAGCCGGGTCAGGTTCAACAGGGTTCCGAAGAAGGTTCCGGAGAAGGTGTGGGAGGCTTTGGTGCAGAGCCAGGTCAGGTTCAACAGGGTTCCAAAGACGGTTCCGGAGAAGGTTTGGGAGGCTTTGGTGCAGAGGCAGGTCAGGTCAACAGGTCCCGGAGAAGGTTCCGGAGAAGGTCTTGGTGTAGAGCCAGGTCAGGTTCAACATGGTTGCGGAGAAGGTTCCGGGAGGCTTTGGCGCAGAGCCGGGTCAGGTTCAACAGGTTTCCGGAGAAGGTTCCGGAGAAGGTTCCGGGAGGCTTTGGTGCAGCCAGGTCATGCCGAAGGTTCCCGGAGAAGGTTTGGGAGGCTTTGGTGCAGAGCCAGGTCAGGCTCAACAGACAGGGTTCCGGAGAAGGTTCCGAAGAAGGTTCCAGGCTAAGCCTTGGTGCAAAGCCAAGTCAAGTTCAATGGGTTCCGGAGAAGGTCTGGGAGGCTTCTGTGCACAGCCAGGTCAAGTTCAACAGGGTTTCGGAGAAGCCTTGGTTCCGGAGAAGGTTCGGGAGAAGGTGTGGAGGCTTTGGTGCAGAGGTTCCGGGAGGCTTCGGTGCAGAGCCAGGTCAGGTTCAACAGGGTTCTGGAGAAGGTTTCGGAGAAGGTCTGGGAGGCTTTGGTGCAGAGCCAGGTCAAGTTCAACAGGGTTCTGCAGAATATTCCGGAGAAGGTTCCAGGAAGCCGTGGTGCAAAGCCAAGGCAGGTTCAACGGGTTCCGGGGAAGGTTGCGGAAGCCAAGCCAGGTGAGGTTCATTTAACTCATGGAAATCTAGCTGAGGTGTTTCCAGCGCTTGGCTTCCCAGCAAGCTTCAGAAAGATTTATAAAAATAAAACGCTGCGGCTGTTGGGGATACCATCGAGGCTTATTTTGTTTGCTCGCCTGACTGGCCCGACTTGCTGTTCAGGTCTCATTTGTCTCCAGGCGGGTTCAGTGGCTCCGCCGCATGCCCCCGCCACGATCTACCACAGTGCTGGTGGAACATATCCCTCCAGAGCATTGCTCGGACAGTGGCTTGGTGGTTTTAATCATTTTTTGATTTGTCACTTTTTCATACTTTTGCCAGGAAGATGCTGCCAACAATGAAGTTCTGTAGCAAGATTTTTGCACATACAAATTATTATATATATATATAACATATATATATACACATAATATACAATATATATAATATGTACAATAGTATATATATATACAATAATATATGTATACATACATGCATACATACATACATACATGCATACCTACCTACCTACCTACCTACCTACCTACGTACGGTACGTAGGTACGTACGTATGTACGTACATACATGCATGCATACATACGTACGTACGTACATGCATGCATGAATGCATGCATACATACACATACACATACACATGCACATACACATACAGATTCAGATACAGACACAGATACAGATACACATACACATACACATACATACATACATACATGCATGCATACATACATAGATACATAGATACATAGATACATAGATACATAGCTACATAGATACATAGATACATAGATACATAGATACATAGATACATAGATACATAGATACATAGATACATAGATACATAGATACATAGATACATAGATACATAGATACATAGATACATA
>Ga0126342_10015731_pt1 | contig 13230 bp, 13 predicted proteins | sample Cyp1metagenome_FD_92528 | JGI IMG/M metagenome (GOLD analysis project Ga0126342, IMG submission 92528) | Coral microbial communities from Lord Howe Island, Old Settlement Bay, Australia - Cyphastrea 1 metagenome | ecosystem: Host-associated > Invertebrates > Cnidaria > Coral ...
GAGGAGGAGGAGGAGAGGAGGACGAGGCAGGAGGAGGCGGAGGAGGAGGAGAAGGAGGAGAAGGAGGAGGAGGAGGCAACTGACATAAAATCTAACAACCCTCACCTGGCAGGTGGGGAAAAAAGGTACTGCATTGTTTTAGTAGTGTGTGTCTTCATAGATTTGAATATCTGGTTGGTGGTTTGGAACATGCTCTTTCTCCACATATTGGGAAGAATAATATCAACTGACTTTCATATTTTTTCAGAGGGGTAGGTCAACCACCAAGCAGATATAATTTTGGCCAAACGGCAAAGGTAAGACGTCAGTGGACCCACCAATCAGGGACTTAGAGGAGGCGACAGACAGGACATCCACTATTCTCAAGCTATGTTTCTTACGATAAAGCGTTCTTAAGGGGTTATTCAGCACATTCAGCACCATCAACATTAGCGGTTTATCAAACTAACCCCGTTCACTTGTGGTTTGTTCTTCCCTGATGGGAGGCAAGTACATGTAACTATATATATGTATGATTATATCTGCATATATGTAATATGTAATTAACTATCATTTGCACGAGCAACGTAGATCCTTACTAGCCGACCTCCCTGCACATGCTTCTTTGCTTTTAGTGTATCTTTATTTGCCTTTGGAACCCCCCCTCTGAGGATGTGGTCTCTTACAACACCGTGGCCGCTTCACTGCATCAACTGGGCGAGTGGCTACCTGAAAGTCCCGAAGGAAATCGAATGGACATTTCAAATCAATTTCAGTAAATGAGAATATATGTGAGAATTCCATAGTCTATCTACACTGCCCATATTTCCCTTCAGAATAGTTACATGTCATGCCAATTCCTACACAAAAAGATCAGATATTTTTTCAATGAAAATCCAGCTGTTTGGGGGATCCTCCTGGGTGATTTCATTCATAGCTTGCTTTTTTTCGGCCACTAAAGCACCACTGCCTAAATGGGATTATTTTCTTTAAAAAGATCCTTAGCTGGTTGCTTTCACCAGCCACAGATCTTCATTGAGTTCGGGGATTTCTCAGCCACGTTTGATGCCACCGGAGGATACATCCCAATCATTATATAATATTGATATATATATATATATATATTTATTTATATATATAGAATTTTTATAGATATTATGATTATTACCTCACTAAAATCATATAACACCATATAAAACCATCATGATATAATCCCTTTATACTACTAGAACCATTATAAAACCATATTAAAACTATATTAAAACCATATTAAAACTATATTAAAACCATATTAAAACCATATAACACCATGTAAAACCTTCTTCAGCCACCAAAAAAAATCCCGCCCATCCACCTGCCCAGGTTCCCTTGCTGCCCTGGCGCCTGGCCATGGCCCTTCTGGGCGGCATCCGTGGCGCCTGGGACGTGGTGACCTTCAACAGCCTGGCGCTTTCGTCGTGGCGCAAAACGCTGGGAAAGCTGGAGGAAGCCATGACTCGTAATGGGAAAAGGCAAGTTTTCTATAGTTATGCGATGAAAAAATACCATTGAAACATATTGAAACCTTGATTTCTAGGAGCTTTTCCATGGATTTTCCAGAACTTTTTTATGGCTTACCCTCTGGGAATGGCTAACAGTTTGCTATGGTATACATGGCCCAGTTGGTTCGTTGATTGGTTCGTTGATTTACCGTTCTTAAAAGTGGTGATTGTCAATAGTTATGTTGGGTTACCAGAGGGTAAGCCATGAAACAAACATAGCATTGGGTGTAAGAAACAACCTGGATCATTTTTCGGGGATTATGATCATACTACCTGGTTGATTATTATATTATTAAAACATGTGAAAAACCTTGGTTGATCTCCTCGGAGATGTTTGTCACTACCTGGTGCGGGATCACCTGTGCACCAACCAATGGGATGGGATTTTCCTGTGGCGATGGACCAAAGATGTTGAATGAATATCAAGGGGAATCATAGGCATTTTCATAATAACGGGTAAACAAAATATCATGTCTAATAATATTAATGTTTGTTTTTTACATATTAATTATCCATTTAACTTGTTAATAACGGTTAATGTTACGTGTCAAACATGTCATGGTTTTAATATGTTATAATGATGGTTAATATGGATCAAGACGTGTTACTTGTCAACAATGGCTAGTAATGGTTAATGTGGATTCATTGGATTTTATGATACTGGTTGATAGTATTAATACTGGCTGAAAATATGGTCAATACTGGTCAATAACAAACACTAGTAATGGTCAATAATAATGGTTACCCTCTGGTAAATTAACATAGCTCTGGAAAATCACAATTGTTCATGGGCAAATCAACATAATCAACTATAAATGGACATGTTCAATAGCTATGTTAATTTACCAGAGGGTATATCCCATTAATATCCCATTGAATCACCATAAAATCCCATTTGTTATTTTACCAGAGGGTAGACTATAGTTTGATAATGATAAACAGTTTACCATAATTATCAGAGGGTAGACTATAACAAACTGTAAACATTTACCATAAAATCCATTTGATAATGTTATACCAGTTACAATACGCCTGGAATTGCCCCTCGTCGATGATTTTTCTTGTCCCGGAAGTCCACCAAGTTTGGGGAACCTTGGGCTTTTTGGGGAAGATCTTGTCTTTTCTTCGGGTTCCTTAAGCAAATTCAAGTATGAATACTTGGTTAATGATGGTTTATGTAGTAAATGTGGATTGAACATGGTGAGTATTGGTTAATTAAGTTAATAATGATAAACTGATAAACATGATAACACATGTTCAATAAACATTACCCTTTGATAGGGATTCAATGACATTATTAGTCCAGTTATTCGGAGGTAGCGGTTCATAGCCACACGTATGGTATTCCCTGTTCAATGGGGAGCCAAGGAGCTACTAAGAGTTTTCCAAGCACATGTGAGATTATATATATATATAGATTCTTTATTTCATATATATATATATATTATTATAGATATTTATATATTTATATATTTATATATTTATTTATTTATTTATTGTGTATAAATATATATACATGGTATTGAATATGCAGAAAGATGGCTGCATTCATGAATTGAATTATCTATGTGTGTTCTTATTTATTTCCGCGGAGTCTATATCTACTTCTTCATTAAACGATGAGCACGTCGGAACCAGGAGCTGGCGCAGCAACAGCTGCAACCTGACCTGGTGACCTTCAATTCAGCCATTCGTCCCTTGACGAAGGTTGCAGAATGACAGGGGTTCAACCACCCCCAATGGTAACCCTGAATACTTAGGACTTATTACACATCTGTTATTGTTGGAGGGATTGCCTTTTGGGGGCGCTTGAAACAAATCCATTCGACCATGCTGCGCCCATCGCGAGGTGCATGTGACCTATGGAGGCTGTCGCAAGAACTTGTGACGATGATGGAGATGCAGACGGTGCAGAGTGATGACGCCTGGATGGAAATAGCTCCATTTCCCAGTTCCCAATGGTCCGCAGTCTGTGTTTTTTTTTCTGAACCCCATTTGGCATTCCATGACTAACCATTTTTACACCACTATTACTGGGATAATGTGGCGTTGTCTGAATTGAGGAACGTAACGTTGGCGTCCCTTGGCCCAAAATGTTTTTCTTCAGTGATCTAAAGCCAGCGGTTTCAGGTCGTCACACAGACCTCTTGCATCAGTGGAAACCAGAAAACCTGGCGCAGCAGCTGCCAGTGGCTCGCAGATTTTGCAAACAGATGCTGGGTAGAGCCCGTGAGGTCTCCATCATCATGTTGTAATGGGAGAAATCCATGGGAATAATCATTGGATAATGGGATATGAATGGATTTACCCAATCTGGCTGGCTGGAAAATTCTTGAACTAGCCATGGAGGCTTATAGCTGGGGTAATCATCAAACTAAATGAAGGATTTCTCCAGCTAGCCACGTCTGATTTCCAGAGGCTAGATATAGTTAATATATATATATTATTTATTTATTTATTTATTTAATTTGTGATTGAATATGGTTGGACACCGTTTATGTTGTTAGATAGTTTTTCAATATCATCAACTGAAACAACTTTCTTTATGTAGGAGCGGCTAACCATCAATTATGTTTTTTTGATGGGATTGAAGAATCGATGCTACAGAACCATCGACAAAGGATGGTTTCACTAGCCAATATCAAAATACCCTCTGGTTATTTAACGTAGCTATGGGAGATCACAATTTTTAATAGGTAAATATGGTAAATCATCATAATTCATCTATAAATGGGCCACAATATTTTCCTTTAAAAAAGATGTCACGTTTTTCTGTGCGAAACATCATGTACCATCCAGTACTTGCTCAGATGTCTCAACGCTTCGTTTCAGTTCTGCTACCAGAAGATCTCGGAGGCTGGCTATCTACCCATCAGCCCCTGTCATTTTAATGCCACAATTCCTGGAGATATTGAAATTGTTCAACCCCCATGGCCCAACCACCATGTTGCAAGTTGCTTATAAGTTGTAACCAGCTTAGGTCCCAGTCAGTGGCAAAGAGCAACATATCTTTGGGATCGCCCATGGCTGCTACCCTGCTCAAATCACTGCTGGTCACGTCCTTTTTTTGGGGTTTGTTTTCTTGAATCCCAAAAATAATAGAAAACACATATGTTCTGCTGAAAGAAATTAGTGTCTATACATATATATATATATTATACATATACAACTAAATAGAAATCAAATTTCGCACCCGAACAACCCTTGTGTACTACTGGATCTATTCATTCTGGCGTCCCCTATGGGGGTGTGTTTCATAGTAGGGAATGGGTAGGATTGCAAATTGAGTTGGCTAAATCCTACGGTATCATTGCTTGGTTCACCCATGTGAATCCACCATGGAGGTTTCAAGCCCATTATATCATGTCCCCATTTTGGAGGTTACGTACCCTACGGACCTATCGATGTCCTGTTCCCACTGGTTGGTTGTTGAGTAGAGGGATCCCCCCCATTCAACAACCGGCCCCTCTATTTCTTCCAAAAAGGACCTTACAAATCCTTACGATAGAAACTATTGGTTGTTAAGTCATGTTAACTTCTTACGATTCCTGGGATGATCCTCCAAGTGGGACGATCCCCATGAAATTCCTATGCGGAACCAATCAATCCACTGATTCAAATCACGGTTTACTGTATTGGTTTGAAATAATGTCCCTATGTGTCCGGTTCGTTGGTGAAATCTTCACGAATCATGATTTTCTCACCGTTTCAAACCATTCAGCCACATTAAATCGTCATGAACAATCATTAACAATACATTTCAATCAGATGACACAATAAGATACAATCATCCACCTTTTGATAATTCACAATTCATATTAGATTTATCAATTAACCATGATTACCATGATTAACCCAAGGGTACGCCATGAATTATGAATTCATCGAGTCATGGGGATGTTTCCACAAAGGACATGTGGCTGGAAACCTCTTGACCTTGAACGCTTGCATCAGCGCGACGGGCGCGACGTCGTGGCCCTTGAGCCTGGCACTCTTCAAGGCCTCCACGCAATGGAGGCGCCAAATGGTTGATGAATGGGATGGTTTATATGTAGGATGGCTGAATGGTATACCCAATCAAAAAACCATCCCACTAATACAGCCCATCCATTGGGTATATCATGGGATAGTAGGATGGGTTAATGGGTATTTGTTCAACCACACTTTAAAATACTAGATGTAGTAGGATGGTAGGATGGCTGTATATCCATGTATCTTCCCATATCCAATAAAATCATGGTGGTTAGTTGCAGATGGATTGCCACTCATTGAATGGATACCCTCTGGGAATTTAACAGTTTGTTATGGCTGCTATGGTATGGATGGCCCATTTAGTTCGATGAATTACTCACCTGTTATTTTGGCATTGATGTTCCATAGCCATCTTTAAGTTCCCCTGACAACAAGACTTAAGTTTTGATTGTGTTGGACGTTGTGTTTTCAAATCTTCTACATGACACTTGGCATCAGTTTTGACATGTCGATTCTTGTCAATTGTTTTTATGGAGGAAAGCAAAGATTTACCAGCCAAGAGTTTGGATTTACCGGCATTGAGTTTTCCTTAAACCAAGTCTGTAATGATGAAAGCTAAGATGACGATTGTGACACAAGGCACGAGAATTGGTTTGGCGAAGACGCGTGTGTTAGTGAGTCGATATTTGTTGGGCTGTTTTGCCCAATCTTTGACCGTCTAGATTATTGAGTTGGTTGAGTTGTTGTTCAAACAGTGAGGGCTTCAAAGCTTCATCATTAAACTGATTTTCTTTGGTGAAACCAGCTGTTAACAGTATTCCCCCTATTTTGTTTTTGGCACATGAATTTGGAGCTGTCTATATTTGATTTCTTTTTGCGGGTCAACATGTTGCTGGTCACAAATCTGGTGTGTGCGATGTCAAACTTGGAGAGGTCCCCTGTGTTCCCCAGAAGATGATTTTGTTACCTCCAGGATCATCTCTTCGAGTTGACATATGGGGTTTCCATATTGTTTTGTTTATTGGTGGGATATGATCAAGTATATCCTCAATTTCTCCTCATCTATCCCATATATCTTCTCCATTTGTCGATGTGTTGACTCCCGATGTTCGATGAACTCTGTAAATCCCACTGTCTCCAGCATCCCAAAGGTTGATGCTTCAAGGGACATAGAACTGACAATAACTGGGTGGTGAAAATTCGGTCCCCCAATCGTTGGATGGTTACTCAACATGGGCTCTAATCTGCGGTTCCTAAGGTTTGAAAAAATTGACCCATACCCAACATCACCCAACTATTGTAATCCCATCCCCCTATTATAAGAAATTTATTAAATATTTATAACGCACCCCGAAAAATGGTCCCAAATCTGTGTAAATCCCCTGAACCACCCCCTTCCAAAGCTGACCCAGCTGGTCAAGCTAACCCCTTGGTTGCTGGTGATTTTGCGATGATCTATCACCATTTCATGAATGGTTGTTTATATACCCCACATTTGGCTGGTGAAATGGGGTGAACTATGCCAAGGATTCCCAAATGATGGCATCCCCCAGCCCATGCCACGGGGGCCATGGCTGTGGTTTCAGGCTGCAGCCGGATGTCATTAGCCACAACGCGGCTATCAGCTGCAACAGCGACAGGTGGCCAGCAGCGATGTGACGTGGCGGAAACTGGTTGAAACGGGTTGCGCCAACGTGATGTATCATGATCTATGTGAAACTGGGGGCATCATCAGTATACTGATGTGGTGCATTAATATAGTATAGACCTTGCACAGTATATGACAATAGCTAACAACAGCAATTCGTAGCCATACAGAGAGAGAAAGAAATGAGTCTCAATAATGACACTGACTGATGATAATTACTGTGCTAAGGTACAGTGAAAGAAGAAACCAACACTAAGCTTATTATATGCAGATGGAATCACCACATTTTTTTTAATTCCTTGTATGTTGGGTGGGCGTGGTTGCCCATTCCATTTTTTGTAACAACGCTGGGTCTCTTTGTTGGGGCTGGAGAAAACCTGAAACAACAGTACAACGCCTGCATTGATGCAGGCACTTTATTTAGGGGTGGATCGGAAGCAGAACCTTAAGTTTGGTTAGCCTACTAAATGGTAATTTATCGTCTTGGACGTGCATGGGCCCGTGGATTATCGTCTACTGATCATTCCGGATACCTGAGCTGTCCCCTTTAGATGCTCAGGGACATTTTCCACCGCATGCAGCAGCACGCCATGAGACCGAGCTCCATCTCCTACAACACGTTCAGTGGCGTTTGCACCTCGACTTAGCAGAGTCCGGTTTGGCCGGCCTGCACATCCTATTCACCCTGGGTTTGTTGGTGATTTAGCTATTTCCCCAATGGGAAATCCACTACAATTGGGGAAGCTATAGGAATCTACAGGGAATCCGCTCTATGTTTAGGGGTTCCTGAAGCAGATCCAAGCTGGCCAGGAGAAGGTGTGGGCGCGTTTGGCTGTTAAAGACGTTGAAGCTATGTCAACAGTTTTGGGTGCATGCCATCACAACATCTGTGAATCATCCTTCTTGCGATGATTCCTTGCCACGTGTAACTACAGTCCATGTTTACGTGCAACAGAAGCCTGCCAGAGCGAAAGGGACATATATATATATATATATATATATTTATATATTTATAATTATATGTATATATATACATACACACACATATATATATATATACATTGTGTGTATACATATATATATATATATATAAATAGTTATATTTGTAAATACGTTCCATGCCTACCAGATCATCATCATCCCAGAAATATACTATCCGGTAATCAAACACGGCTGGTTTGAACACCCCCAGCGAACAAAACCTCCATTTGTTGATTTATAAATCGATTTCCATGATTGGCCGGACCATTTAGTTCAATCAAATTTTACGGAACTAAACCTCCATCATATATCATGAAAAAATGGCTATTTCTATGGGATTTCCCATGGATTTTCAAGATTTCCCCATGGATCTCCCCATTTTTTCCGGGATTTCAGGTGATCGCCACCAGCTATGGCCCCACAGCCTTCGGATCGGCCTCAGCCTGGCCAGTCCTTGGCGCTGGGCCCTGCAGATGCCACGACTTGCGGAGGCCCGGAAGTTCTGTGGCAATGGATGGGAGTCGGACTGGGTTGGTGATAAATATGTATACTATACAGTATTAAAAACATAATCAAATATAAGTATATATACTCTAAGTATATATATATATATATATAAGTATATTGTATATATATATATGAATGATTATATATATATATGTATATATATATGAAGGATACTAATTTATAAGTACTAATTTATAAGTGAAGCCACTATCTTTAAAAAGACTACGTAGATAAAAGCAGGTTTTTGTTGGGGACTAGCCGCCCTGAGTATGCTTTAAACTTGCCATAAACAGCACCTCGTTGACCCGGTAATACACCGTTTGGCGGTAGCAATCATACCAAATCGGAAAGGGTTGCCCCATGGTGGGAACCACTATAGTTTGAGTATGTTTGAGTCAACATAGCTGTGATATCTTTTGAGCTGACGTGGTTTTAGTAAGTATGGAACGTCACTTTCTGGTGTTAGTACCCGGCAGGGGGGGGGAATGCTGGTACGTATGCCGAAATGTTAATATTTACGGACCATGCCGATTCACATTTTGACAATAAATTCCATCTACTTTACGAACAGAACCAACACACGAATACATAGATGTTGCAATGTTTTGGCAGACCCTTGCAGCTCATCTTCACCACATCTCACACCTTATGACAGTCAAGGGTCCAAAGCCTTAACCTTACTCAGATCATATCAATTTATAGCGTTACATTATGTTACATGTTAATGCAACATGAGCACAAAAAATGTTCAACATGTAAAAAATGTATAGTTCATTGGGAGCCTAGCACTAGCATATACCAACTCATACTGGTTCTAACCCATGGAATTCCCATGTGCTGTACGCGGCCTCCAGACCAAGCTGATGCGATGCAGTGCTGCCATCAGCGCCCTTAGCGCCATACGAGAGGGCTGGCAGAGGCCCGACGGCCATGGGTTTGGGGTACCACCTTAGGTAACGCCAGTATAGGTGTTCAGCTGGGCAAATTGTTTGCAGACAAAGCTTGCGGCACAACTGGTTGCACATCCATTGCCCCTGATCGCATTGCTCCTGTATTGATGACGATCCCAATACTGGTGCTGTGCCACCCTACATGTAGGATACAAATATGATTGTTCGGTTGCATGTATGTATTGTACGCATGCATGATGTCATACAAATATTGGTACATATATACTCCCATACAAGCATGCATGCACTACATTACATGCACATGCATGCAAAAAACATGCATGGAGTTACATACATATCACATACATGCATGCAGTTACATGCACATACATGCACATACTTGGGCACACGTGCACATGGATATTTGAAATACTTCTTTCACACACACACACGCACATAAATATATATATATATATATATTGGTTAAATACACTGAAACATGTCAAAATATGCATATGATATCTCCCTGCAATTCTTTCAATTTCCTGCATCACCCAGGGCTGCCTGTTTGGTGGCCGATCTGCGGCGTGATGGACCGATCGGCACGCAACCCAATGTCATCGTGTACAATTCCATGGTGAGCGCGTGCGAAGCTTGAAACAAAACTGAGTAAGCGCAGGCGGATGCAATTCTTGGCAAAGATGTTGATGGTGGTGATGCTGATGGTGGTGGTGGTGATGATGGTGATGAGGATGAGGGTATTAAGAATGATGATGTTGATGATTCATGATGATGATGACGACGATGATGATGATGATTATGATGATATTTTTGATGATGACTATGACTATGATGATGATGACGATGATGATGATGACGATGACGATGACGATGACGATGACGATGATGATGATGATGATGATGCTTCTGATGCTTCTGATGCTTCTGATGCTTCTGATGCTTCTGATGCTGATGCTCATGATCATGATCATCATCACGACTTCGTGATGGGAAGAGGAGAAACAAACATGTTTCTTGACAACGTGCCAGATTCTGGAAAGGGAATGAAAGGGATGTGTGCATATGTGGCATCAGGAAGTGCATTCTCAAGAGATAACACATTTTTGTTCATCGACCCATTGTACAGTCAGATTTTCGATGTTTAAGCCTTCAAGTTAGGCCATGGTGCCATGGTTCGCCAAGCAAGCTCCACCAAGGAAAAATCCCACGGCTGGCAGATGGCACTGCAGATTATGGATCCAGCAGACCTGGTGTCCTTCAACAGCAGCATCAGCGCCTGCGGCTCGCTGGAATCACTGGCGCCACTGGCGCAAGCGCTTGCTTCGCGATGATTTTGTGCATGAAAAATTCCATTTTTGGGGATCCCAAATTATCAACCAATTTTTGGGGTCCTTAATAACAAAAAGGCATCGCATGTACTGTAGTGGTACACAAAAATTAGTATATGCAAATAACGATAGTTTTTTTTTTATTTTTTTAGTTAAACCACAATTTGGAGATCGTTTTTTTACATGTATATGTGTGAGCATCTCTCATTATAAAGATTAAAACTGGTGAGATGTGTCGGTTGCGACGTTGCTTATATTGAGGAACCCCCGTTGTATCCCCAAGATGGTTGGTATTGCACCTTTATTACCCTCTGGCAAGCTAACATAGCTTTTGGGAATCATATAAAAATCCACCATGTTGCGGTAAATCATCTAGAAATAGTGCTATGTTCATTTATTTTCCGTTCTAAGTAACCAGGTTCCTTTGGATCTCTACCGTTTTCACCATTTCTGGTTCCCTCTGGTAATTTAACATAGCTATTGAAAATAGCCCAGTCAAAATAGTTGATTTACCCATTCAAAATGCTGGATTTTTCCATTTTTCAAGTTCGTTATGTGGCTGTTTACCAGATTTATAGATGATTTTCCCATTAAACCCCCCTTTTATAAGGGATTTTCCATGGCTGTATGTTTTTCCACTAAACATGGTGATTTTCCATAGTTTTCCCATTAAAAATGGTGATTTTCCATAGTTATGTGGCTGTTTACCATTTCGGGTAACAGGTGGTAACAGGTGGCTTCCTGGCTTCCTGGTCCCACCTTCGTAGGTGAAAAAGCCGAGCAGTGGCAGGAGGCGCTGGGCCTTCTGGCGGAGCTTCCAATGTCCCCGGACGCACCTCGGTGGTCGGCGTCGGCTGCGGTCATCGTATGTGAGAGAAAACCATGGATGCCAATGGGTGCCATATAATGTGATATATATATAACATAATAAAAAATAATTCTATAATGATACACGTTAATATACCCATATATTATATACATTCATAATTAGACATCATTGAACAACATAGAGAAACATGAGAATAAACAATCATATAAGAATGCTGATATAGTGGGTGTTAGAGAAAAGAACATCTATAGGAAATGTGTATTGTACACCAACCACAAACAATAAAAAGTGACATTTTGTTCAAAAAGTGATGATCATGACGATTTACGTCTCTATTTTTTTGGGAGGCGCTATACCTTTTGTTCATCCGCCGGTTGAACCTTGTCAATGGCCTCACCGAGCAGATGGGAACGCAACCAGGTGATTTTTAGCAATCCGACGCGGTTCCTAGAAGAACATCATGAACTCATCATTGGGTCTTGGTGAGTTCATGATCTCATATTGCTGGCAAATATCTGAAGAGATATTTTCAGATTAATCCTTCATATAATTTCGTGTGTGCACCTCAAACATCCTTTTCTTGGTAGATTGAACTACTATTTACGTGCATTACATAAGTTATATAAGTGAGTTCATGCATAATTATAAGTGAAACAGTGAAACTCCTGATTTTGTTGATTAGTGATTTGAATTGAATGATGAAGAACTAATGCTGGCAAGGTTAAACAAACCATCGAATCAAGTTTGATTGGTTTACATCCTTTCTGTTCTCCGGCTTCATTGAGCCATCAAGCCTCTAAGATATCCCCAGGTGGTGACATGCAATGCCGCTCTCAGCGCCTGCCTCTCGCCTGGTGCAGATGTGCCCATGTTGACGGTGGATGCAACCATTCTTGGAATGTGTTAAAGGTTTTTGTTCCTCGAAACCCCACGACTCATGGATTATCCCAGGGTTAATAGTAGAATAATGGATGAATCACTACTAAAGGGGTAAATGAATCATTTGAATGAGTCGTTTGACGTTCGATTGTTGAAACAAACGCTTTTTGTGATGGTAAAGTCGAGGCTTTCTGGTAAGATGTCTCTTAAACGTGAATCAAAAGAAAAGCAAACACTTGGAGTTTTATAGATGCTTACCAGTCGAAAGAGGTCATTACCATTGAGCGGCATGAGTGATGAAGAGAATATATATATATAGAGTAGTCCAACCACTCTGTAATTTGATTGTAGGCCGGATCGTTTGGGATTCCTCCAAGTTTCGGAGACGTTTTCATTGCATGCTGGAAACATTCTTCTGGCAGAACCGACCGTCCTGGACAAGGACAATAACAGGAATACAGTAACAACAAGGCAACCGGTTGACTCGGCGCCCTTGTAAGGGTGACGAATTCGAAATTCTGATTTTTGAGGGTAAGAGACAAAATGCTGGTATTTGCAGGAGTCGTCAAAAAATGTTTGCAACATGGACATTCATTTCGATTGGCAGGCGTGTGACTCAAGAGTGAAAATTTGCGTTTCGCCTGCGCGGTGACTC
>Ga0126342_10015732_pt1 | contig 13230 bp, 10 predicted proteins | sample Cyp1metagenome_FD_92528 | JGI IMG/M metagenome (GOLD analysis project Ga0126342, IMG submission 92528) | Coral microbial communities from Lord Howe Island, Old Settlement Bay, Australia - Cyphastrea 1 metagenome | ecosystem: Host-associated > Invertebrates > Cnidaria > Coral ...
TCAAGAGGTCCTTCAAGTGGCGAATTGAATGGTTGCAAACACCGATCGCTTTGACCTTTCCATCTCTAAGAAGTTTCTCCATGGCCCTCCATGTCTCCTGACGCGTCTGAGGGCTCCAGGCCTTCGAGTTGCTGGGTTGAGGCCCAGGCCAATGAACCAGGTACAAGTCAATGTAGTCCACCTCGAGGCGCTTCAAAGATTGCTGGCAAGCTTGTAAAGTCTTCTCAAATCCATGGCTCGACCTCCAAACCTTTGTGGAGATGAACACCGAGGATCGTGGTAAGCCCGAGTGACGCAGGGCCGCCCCCACTGCACTCTCGATCGATCCCTGATCGTACACCTGAGCCGTGTCAATCAAGCGATATCCCGCCTTCAATGCCTCGGCCACGATGCCTTGCGCTTGGCGGCCAAGGCGATAGGTGCCAAAGCCCAAGACTGGCAAAGCCACACCGTTCCTCAATGCCACGGCGCTTGAAGCATTTTGGGCCAAAGCTGTGGACTGCACTGTGGACTTCACAGTGGTCGACGACGACTCTGCAGCTTCGTCCTTGGGATCCGAGGGCTTGGAAGGCTGTGACGTTTTTGCCGAGGCCGCGAAGAAACCGCTGATCTTCGACTGCTTTGCGTCGCGAGCAGCGGCCTCCAGCGAGCGACGCTTCATAGGACGACTATAGGACGACTCGTCCTGAGCTGAGCCAAGAGAGCTATAGCCTATATACAACATCTGGACCCTGCAAAGTGCACAAAATTACTATGAAAATTGTAAAAAAATGGTAATACACCCATGATCTCAGGACTTTTGCCTACACTTAGCCATGAAAATGTGTCAAATTTGTTCGGATTCCTAAGCAACGATGCTAAACATCAAGTGCTGAAAACCGGCATGTAGGCCAGGAACATCACACATCTTTACATCAGTTTTAGCACGTGTTGTGTTGATCAACATGCTGTCACATGCTCAGGCCTCAATTTTGAGTTTCAAATCTCAGGGGCTCAAGGTTAAAACAACAGGCAGTTGCCACCCATGTTTGGCGACTAATCCACACATCGTCAAAGACAGGGTTTTATTATTTCCTGGGCCATCCAGGAACGATTCGTAGACTGGAAAGGTTTGCCATTTTCGTCTCAATATGGGGGACACATAAAAAATACAGCTTACAAGGGTGAACTGACCAATATGGAACGGTACATAATACACAGCGATATGTTTTTGATGATTTATACCGTCCGTGTATGATAGTTATTGATGGTAAATCTGGTGATGCTTCACCATTGCTAAAACCTTACCAAAAACCCCATGTTCGAACCAGCCGTTGCATGGCGGAGGTTTTGACAGAGGTGCCCCCACTGAGTTGGCCGTTGATTTATGATGCCATAAATATATCTACCATGAACCCAATATATTGAAGTTATTCATCAACTTGGCTAACTATGGGGTACCAACTTGTATGTATTCCCTTGTGTTATGTACCTTGTTGGGACATTATATTGCATCAATGTATTTCTATATGTAACCTGTATGCTGTATGTGTTCTTATGGTCGCATAAACGAAATAGCAATAATTATGTATAACTACCAGTATATTATAATATGCATTAAAATGTGTAAACAAAATGCGCGTTTACCCGCAAGCGTGAAATCACAATGCCTCTCTCACCAACATTGCCATACTTATCATCTGACTGATTCCAGAGGCCCCCAAAAACCACTCCCCAAGGTCAGACTCGTCAAACCAAACCCTTTAGGTACACGTCCCTGATGGGAATACATCGTCCCTGCCAGTTGGGGTGGAAAAAGAACTGTCCCGAAGAATAAGAACCGATTCTCAGGTCCAAAGTTAATTGGGAAAATGTTAATCATTCTTCAAGTGGGATTGGAATGTACTATGCATTCAACATGTTTGAAACCAACATAACCAACCAATGATGCGTTGCGTAGCCGCTGTCTTTTAATCTCAATGCATTCCACATCCAAGTGGCGCAATGTCAGCCCTGGATTATGATACTCGACTTCATCAGCTGATAATTACCTCGACAAACAACACAGTGGTCATATAAGTCCTATCCCCCCCAAAGCAAAAAACTACTAAACATGATTAAAGTATATTCAAATGATCCCCTATAAACTTGACATCTTGATGCATTAGGGTGACATTGGCGCAGGCGATTTACACTTCCCTCTGGGATGTGCGAACGCCAACATCGAGAGCTAGATGTTGGTCCTGCAAAAAAATGGAGAGTACGTTGATCACCTGTCTCAAAAGAGATTCAGCATTGTATATATATATACTTATATACAGTACATTTATATATATATATACATATAATGTAGTATATATATATAATATATAGATGGATGGAAGGATGGATGGACGGATGGATAGATATAATATAATCCCAACTTTTCACCCAACTTCCAGGAATATCAGGAGAATTTGGGGATTGTTGACCGTTCAAGGAGTCCTTCTTGGATCTGATTCTGATACTACCCCTTGACTTCCAGCTAGAGCCTTGACTTCCAAATACTAGAGGTTGAAAACACAACTTGATTTGTTTTTCTCCTTAGGCGGGAATGGCATATAGTCCTAATTTTCACTGTGTTGTCTATTCTTTTCTTTAAACATTCACTCCATCTTTCGCTAGGTGCGAAAAAATATCTCCTCTCGCAGTGGAACGCATCGGATTCTCCGAGAAGGTTCGAAAATGTTTGGGAGGATGGGATCACCATTGGCGAAACAAGGTGTGTTGCATGATCCAAAACCCCAAAATCCATGGTGCAAATAGCCAAAACATGCCAACTACCTTGGTTATGTTGGAGAGGTTTCCTCTGTTATAAAGCATCATGAGGGTCCAGCCAGCAATGTACCTACTGGACCCTGCATGGTAGAGACATCAGCCAAAAACACAGACCCGATTGGAAACTTGATCTCTTCGATGTGTCCAAAGAAGTCTGATGGGTGGTTTCAAGCTGAAAACATGAGCAATTAAGGATCATCATCCAAAATATGGTCGAACATCTGTGTTTTTTTGAAAAGCGACAAGTAGAAGTGTAAATCAATGGAAATCGTTTGGAAGCAAAAATCCCAACGCCCCTGACACAGAAGTAGCGCTTCGAGCGGGGGTGCTGGGGGCCAGGGCCTCTCCTATCGCCGCAAGTGGAACATTGCGGTGCCTTCAAAGTAGGAGTTTACATGCATTTACCACCAGTGTTTAAAGATTTGTTTATGAATTTAATGGGAGAAATTGTATGATATGATCAATGATATGCCATTGAGTTTATGGGAAACATCTTTTCAATAGCAGATCCAGAAAAGATAAGTCATGCATCGTTCAACCCGTTTTCATTCAACAATCATGTTCGGACTAGTAAAGGACAATATTTCCAAGACCCCAGCATGGCCATGTTCAATAGGGAAAATAGTCTTCCAAACCAAGCTCTGATCGTGTTTTTGGGAGGTCCGTGGGAGATTTAAAGCGAAATCAATGCTTCCCTTCAAACAGTGATAGCCCTGTTGGTATCCCCTGCCCATTAAAGCACATTATATCCGAATAGGCTATTGTACTCTTCCAAACTCGTTGCCTACCAAAAAAGACTATATCAACTAAGTGGGTGATAACCTGTAAAACAGAGGGAAGCAACACTAGAAATTCGCAGAAATGCTGTTGTTTTTATCCACTGAAACGAATGGTGGCGCATGGTCCTAAAATGTCCTAAACCAACATTTACCTACAGCCCCTCCTAGGTACAGCTCATCAATCCTTGCAGCTGGCCCCAGCACTTCTACCACCCGGCGCGCTAACGCGGTCGTTGGCAGCTCGCCATGTCATCGAACTGGGTGTAGGGAGGGCACCTAAGACTAGGCGATAGGGGCAAGTGGACCCAGGAGCTACCATTGGATGTCGTAATGATGTCATTGCATGTGCCATGTTCACTGCTTATCAAAATCTTTGGCAACACGTGGAAGATTATCATAATCTGGTCAAATAAATGCTATCTTCTGAATCAAGTCGGTCACTCTCTCTCTCTCTCTTTTTCTCTCTCTTATGTATATATGATATATATGTATATATATAAATATACACACAATACACATATTGATGCATGCACACATCTTTTTTGTCTCTCGCGCCCTCTCTCTCTCTCTCTCCCTCTCTCGCTACGCCGGATTCGCAATGGAAGTACTGCCGCATCTATCATCCATTTCCTAACGTTATAACCTATAGGACATAGCCCATCAGTGCTTATATTCCGAGCTTTAGCCCTTAATATCATTCTATTCATCTGGTAATTTAAATCACCGTTTGCTATGGACATGGCCCGTTTACTTCGATGATTTCTTGGCGACTTCAACCTCCCCTTTTTTGGTCCCAAAGTAGAATATCCGTCGAAAGAGGAACTCATGTTATTTCTGGAGGTTTCATGAGGTTTCCATACCCCAATGGTGGATCGTTTATAGTGGGAAATCAGGAAATCCATATTGCCATGTAGGCTGAATCCCCCCCGTTGTTCATTAGAGGCCAACAACATCTGATTCCAATATATGATTGATTACACGCCTATTCATGGTTGATGTTTACCGCTAAATAGATTGATCAAATTCAACGTCTTTGCTGCTTCAAGCCACCCCAAGAGGGGACTTACAACTTACAACCTTGCAATAAAATGCAACTATGTGCTTCAAACCTGCCACCTGTGTGCTCAATATCCTTCATCTTTATTGGTTATTCCTTTCACGGGTTCCATCACCTTTTCTTGGAGATTATGCATCTCCACAGTGGCTGGATGATGATCAACTAAGACATTTCACCACCAAGACCTCACATGTTCTGCTTTGGTTTTGTTCTCAAATTCCACCATTTTTGCTGAAACAAACATCTGCCAAGTTGTTTTTCGTTTATTTCTGCCCTCCCATGATGGCTGTTCCGACCGTCAAAATCGGGCCCACTTGAGGGTGGTCACTGGGCCGGCTCCACATTACTCTGCCATAGTCATGTAAAAAAATGGTCATCAACTACCTAAAACAAGATAAAATGTTAACATATGTCAACATTATAGACAAAATAACTTTAAGCAAAAACAATAAACACCCTGAAAGGGTTCGAATTTTGGGGATACTTGCCCCACATCCGAAAATCACATTCATGTCTCGTGATATTGGCCACTGACATGGTTATAATCTACCCAGATTATCATCCAATTTGTTGGTTGGATTTCCCACCAGTTTGATCGTAAAACCCCTGTGTTTGTTGGTAATGCCAACCACGGATTAAACAACCTTGTAAAGTCGCTTAAATACCACTTGCTTTTCGTGTTTGGTAAATCCCGACTTCTGATGGCAAAACCCATATTTATTCTTGGACGTCGCACCATTTTCACAATGTTTCCTGGCTGAATCCCTGTGTTTGATGGTGGTAGCCCAATTTTTTGTTGGTTAAATCACAATTCTTGTTGGTTAAGAGTTAAGAATCACAATGTGTTGTTGGTTAAGTCACTAGTTTTGATGGTTCAATCATCTTAAATCATCTTGAATCACCTTAAGTCATCTTAAATCATCTTAAATTATCTTAAATCATCCTAAGTCATCTTAAATTTAAATCAGCTTAAATCATCGAAATCCCTAGTGTTTGTTGGGAAATCCCCCAGTTTTTTTGCGCTACCTCCGCCTTGCGTCTAGGTCACTGCGGCCCCGGAGCCACGGCTCTTGCCATGGGCGGCAAGTTCGTGCGGGTGGTGGGCCGGTGTTTCCGCGGCGATGCGCTGGAGGCCTGGTGGGAACTTCACCAAACAACCTGGGATTTAGCAATCAAAACATGATGATAACATGCTGAATTCATCGAGATTGGGTGATTTCACAAGATTTATTCCTCGATGAAAGATGTGAATACATTATCGAACTCTATAGCTACGTCATTTTCGATAGATATTGACCCGCGCGGCAATGAGAACTTCTATATACATGGAAGCTTTCGTGGGGGAAAAAAAAAAAACTCTATTTTTAAATGGTGGAATTTCCATAAAACTATTTTCCCATTCGACTCCTCCATTTATAGATGATTTTCCCATTAAGCCTCCATTTATGGTTGGTTATCTATTGCCCTGCTTGGTCACCGGAGGCTGTTGCCTCAAAGCCGTTCCGCGCTTCGTAGTGTCCAGGGCCAGGTGATGGTCGGTCACCAAAGGGCCCCCTGCGGCGCCCCAAAACATTGGCTAAGTCGGGGCAAATAACTCCAATAACGCTTGGGTTTATGGTAGATAAAACTATTATCATAGGAATGCAATTGATTATCGTAGTTAGCTAAGTTGACGAACATAAATCCAATATATAACTCAGTTTATGTGGTAGATACCGGGTAGAGGGTTATATAGTTACTATGTGTTACTATATGTTACTATGGTTCTTAGGCCATGTTTTAACTGTGGTCACCACCTTGTGCAAGTCCAACATATCCCTATAATTACCAGTAGTGCATCACCAGTTAGTTGACTGAAACAAACAAGATACGAAAAAGTTTAGCGTTGCAGGGATTCTTGGTAATCACTTCTCGCTGATATTTACTGTACTCCCATTCGAAAGCCTGGTTTAGTATTTCATCTGTTCATGAGTTGGGGTCGTGCTTGTTTGGTTGCATATTTTATCATGTGATGATTGGCAATATTTTACACATAAACCAAAATCACAGAATGGGTAAACCATTTTAAGCCACAATTTTTGATGATTGACCCCTGTTTGGTTGTAACATTAGGGGAACTATACATGTTCACACCCATATTCCCATGATAATTCCCAATCAGTTTTCATGCTGAACAATCTCATGGTTTGTCAGCTCTTATTTCTTGAGGATCAATCTGATTTTTCTATGGTTTTTCTATGGTTTTTCTATGTTTTTTCTATTGTTTTTCTATGGTTTCTATGGTTAAAACCCAGCATTTTTTGATGGTCCCCACCTCCGCGGCGTGGACGTGGTCCGCGGCCGCGCCGGCACCGTGGGCGCCGTGAAGGGCACAGGGCCATAGCTGGCGGGGCCAGGTGTCACGACCACATCGTGACTACCTGGGAAAGGGAAATTCATTGGAATACATAGATAGAATATATCTATATCTATGAATAATATATCATACAATAAAAAATGCAATATAAATATATAAAATATATAATAATACATAATAAAATGTATACAATGATATATACAATAAGATATACACAAATATATACAATAAGATATAATATAATATATGTTTATCTATCTATCTATCTAATCTAATCTAATCTAATCTAATCTAATCTAATCTATCTATCTAATCTATCTATCTATCTATCTATCTATCTATCTATCTATCTACATATCTATCTACATATCTATCTATCTTTCTATCTACCTATCTATCTATCTTTCTATCTCTCTATCTATCTATCCATCTATCTATCTAATCTATCGATCTATCTATCTATCTATCTATCTAATCTAATCTAATCTAATCTAATCTAACCTATCTATCTATCTATCTATCTATCTATCTACGTGTGTGTGGATGTATTTTATGTATATTGTATATATGTATAAATGAATGTACATGTATTGCATATATATATTCACTGTGCCAGCAGGGAGGTATGCTAGTATCTGTATTTGTATGTTTGCATATATATATATACGATATATGCATCTGTATTTGTATAATATATATACATACATACATACATACATACAGACAGACAGACATACATACATACACACACCTAGACCCTCCAAATAGCTGTAAAACATAGGTGAAAGTACTACTAAAATTATGGCAGATGATACCAATTTTTATGGGTACTTGGAGAATTTCCGTGTGTGTCTAATCTAAATCTTATATATACAAACATAACATACATACAATCACCAGTTTGCTGGGATTAACCAACGAACAGTATGTGCTTTTAATCATGGCAATAATGGCGATCAGCTATAAAAATTGGGCATGCCTAAACCTATGTTTCACCAATAGTACCTATGATCTGGGGATGCTTTGGAATGGGCGCGAAATTAAGGTTGCATTTTTTTTTGCATTTTTTTAATTGCCAAAAAAAATAGCCCTCCCTTTGGAATTTCACCAACAAACATGGAGCCAGAAAAATAACAACATAGGAGATTTCATGGGATGGGTCATCCATACCCAAATATGGAGCCTGCAACAATTTTCTTGCTGGGAAACACATTCACAAGCTTCCTCAAAGATCGAGGGATTGTTCCAAGCCTGCTTTCAATGAGCTAAACCTGTACCCAAGAAAAATTGCCACGAACATCCAAAAACATTGCAGTTCCAGAGAAACACCGTGGTCAACATACTGTTCGGATGTCATTGTTCGCAGTTTTCATGCTGTGTTTCAGCCTCAAAACAACAACGATTGAACCATGGCCAAATTTGTGACTCCTCCCACCCAAGCTGGACGAATCTCAGGTACTGGTGGCCATCCGACCACCAGAGGCTGGTGCAGCATATGTGGCCCAGAAAAACTCGTTCTTGGTGCCCAAGCTGTACCTTTGTATATGCAGGGACAAAGGTACAAACCTTGCACGAAATCGATGTACGGATAGCAAAGTTGTTGGCAATGATTAGTAACTAGTGACTGCTATCCGTACATTAACTACTATTAACAAGTGATATTAACTACAGTGATTAACTACAGTGACTAACTACTATTAACTACTAGTGACTGCTAGTAGTGACTCTATGACACTGGAAGTTTGGTAAAGGGCCACAAGTTTCTTGGCTTTAGATGACACAGTTCTGGTCATGGCAACCGGTCAAGGCCCAAAAGTCCAACGAAAAGCGCTCATGTGGAGATGAGAAACAAGTGGACTATGGGAGTATGCTGGGGCAATATATATGTATATATATATAAATATGTATATGCATGTGAAAGTAAATCAATAAACAAATAAATGAATGAATAAATATAGATAAATCAAATAAAATGACTGCCCATCGAACAAGTCAACTCGATGGCATTCAACCTTCCTTGCTTCAGAGTTCTGCCACCAAGGCCCTCCAAGGCCCACCCCGCGCCGGGAACGTGCAGGGAAAGGTCGCTCGGACCGCCCTTTTTTCACATGAAATGCAGCAACTGCTGATGGATCTCCCGACTTGCTCCGCCATGGGTCAACATACCCCATGGGACCTTGGTCGGGGAAGAGAACGGCTGAAGTTCAAATAGTTGGTCGATAGGCTTCCGGCTGAAACATAGCAAGTGTCCATCGATGATTTTCCCAGTTACCTCCATTTCGCCTGGGATTTTCCAGCCACGTTTGATGACACCCGAGGGTTTTTTTCATCTGGTAAGCAAACATGACAATTGGTAGCCAATCTTAGGGCTTTCGAAATCCTAAACATTTTATTAAATGGACGTCAACTGATGGTGTCCAATTTCCACCTTCTCGTGGCAAACACATTGGGATGTGGTCCACTCTGCCTAACCAAATACAGTACATATAAAACCATACAACGTATATTGCACTAAGCTAAATTAGATACAGTTCATTATGTGTTACCTTGTTGGCATTATTATATATGTTGCATGTGATTATGTTCTATGAAAATATGTAATGCCTTAGTCTGTTTTAGTAACACAATGCATGTTGTAATATAGGCTTCTATACTATACATGATATGTATGTATACGTTTTTGTATTTTCATTATATTAGATCAATATAAGACTATGCTTATTATATACACATGACTATTTTTTGTATGATATAATTTCAATTACATTACATTGTGTTATATTCTTTAATAAAGGTTTTGTCTGGTTTATATCGTATATGCATGTTCCATTTTACATATCATATGCCACGTGGCTTATCCCTTCTCCAGCCTGGAAGGGGGCCAATCCCACGGCCTTTCCCAACACCCCCTTGACGGCACAAACGCCCATCTTTTTGGGATTGTCTTAAACTTAGGGGCGGTGCCCCCCCACAGTTATAAGTTGGATTATAACATATACCCGACATTCTACCATAAACTACAAGCCCTAGTTGTTGGAGTTAAAAGCCAACTTAGCTAACTTTTGTGGGCATTTTTTTGACGTTCGTCACGATTTGGTTCGCCCGACAATTCTCCATTTCTCTCCAGCAAGCCATCTCCAGCAGCCCGCCAGGTAGCCACTGTGCCAGATGCCAGAACCGCAGCAAAGGCTCGCTCAGTCGACCTAGGAAAGAATCGTCCAGCGAAATTTGGTATACATGAACTTGCTCTCCGGTAATGAAATATGGCAATTGAAAATCCCCCATATATAATGGAGGTTTTAATGATGGAGGAAATCATCTATAAATAACTATACATGAGGAGGATATGTGATTCATGGTGAACCACTCTGACCACCCCAAAACAACACTCATTTAAAACAACTGTCGAACCGCCCAACTGTGGTTTTCGCAAAGCAACCTCTAAAGTCTGGTTGCTATGGTTGCTGATGGTTGCTGACCCTTACCTGCAATGGTTGAGATCACCACAACAAATAAGGACCAGTCAACACTAAACGCATCTAATCCCAAGAAACTACCAGTTCAGCAGTTCTTCTGCCGAACTTTGTGGGATCAAACACTTTCACTCATTTTGAAAGGATATCAAGCAAGATCTTCATCAAAATGGCAGCCAAATAACCCCTGGAAACCAACCAATGGACCATTCGCCCTGCAGATCCTCTGAGTTTCCACACTGGATATCTTGCACATCCCAGAGCTGCTCTTGAACTGTACCTGGGTCGGCGACTTGGTCGTCCAAGTGGTAGCTGCTTCCCCATGGTCACTAGCTTCAGGATGCTTCAGGTATAGATGGCCAGTTCAAAAACTGGTATGATCCAAACATATCCAAACAGCAAGAAAAAATGCAAACATGTTTCAAACCATTTGTTCACATATTTTCTCTCTTTGGTGCACTTTGATGCAACATTGCCCCATTGCTGGCGATCAGATATGGTACCTATTGCTGAAGAAATCTCCGTTTGCTTTGGACAACAAATCGCAACCAACGGTCATTTTCATCTCAGGTAAGCCCCCTCGTAATATATTTACTTTCCAGAAAATTAACATAGATCCGGAAAAACCACAGGGGAATCCTGGGAAAGTCATCTACAAATTGCAGGTTGTCCGTATCAATTTTCTGCAACGTAGTGCTTACAAATTACAATCAAAACCCCTGTAACATCTCATCAAATACAGTTTCAATCCAATGGTTATATAAACCATGTCATCCAATTATCCCATGAAAAGCAACCAAAAGCATGCAAACCCCCATATGAAACTCGAATTGCCAGTAAACACCCCAAAATCCTGAGATCATCTGGGATCAAAACAAACATTCCATTAAACGATGAACCTCTTATTACTCTTATTGAACCCCAGGTTTTCCTAGGGTTTCCCCCAAAAAAATCTGGTTTTCCGTCCCCAAACCCGACGTTCCTCGCCGGGCGGCTGCTGTCGCCGCCCTGGTTGGGGTCGCCCCACGTCACGACGCCGCCGTCGCCCAGCAAAGCAGCGAAGGCAGCGTCGGAGGCGGAGATCCTTGGGCTCTGATGGGACCTTCATGACTCTTTTTAATGCAGTTATGGCCCGAAATACTAGTTGTAAGTACTTATGTCTAACCCTATTTATAGATATTTATAGTATAATCCCATAGAAATAACAAGTTATAACTAATAAATGGCAATAACCCTGGGGCTTTAAGGAAAATGCAGGAAAACAACATGGTTTAAATATAAATATATATATATATATGTGTGTGTGTTTTCAAGGTTTTTTGACATGTTTTAAATTTGCGGTTTTTATGGTACTTGAATGGGATTTTCAAAGGTTTTAATGGGATTTGAGTAGGATTAAACCATGAAAAAACCAATTCCGAGCAACCCAAAGATGGTTTTATCATCTAAAGAAATGCACAATTTAAGCGACACACGTTTTTCTTCTTTTACAATGTTTTGACCTACTTAAATTGTTGTTTGGACTTCCTGGTTTCACACAGTAAAATTGGGCGTTAACCAATGGTTAACCCTTTTGGTGAAACCATGGTTTTACCAAATATAGTAGTTTCAACCGCGTCTTATCCAATTATTGGGAATCTACGTGCTATTCAGATCAAGTTATGAAATATAATTATATAAGTAACAAGCCCTGTGAGGGGCAACATATCAAAGCGATGGAATTTCTTCGAACAGATGGGATCTGCAAGTCTCCTGCAGAAGCCAGGCGTGTGCAGTTTGTTGTGCGAAGGATGACTATAGTGAGCCATTGTCATGACCCACTGGTGGGCGGCTCTGACCCCAAAAAACGAGCAAGTGTTGGCTATTCTGTACAGGAATACATGAAGAACATCATGTTACAGGGAAGTAACTACAGCAACAAATAAATAAGTGAGCACAACATAAAAGCATTGAAATAGTACAATGGCTTACTTCCTGGTATGCGCTCCATATATCTCAATGTGTCTAGAGTCTAAGTACAGCGCAAGTCTTGTAGCGATACCGTGCTGAAATAACTTGCTACTAGTAGTACATATTTCCATTCCATCCATGGCCAAACACACATCCTACTCCCTGGGACTCAAACATGGCAATGGAAAAAAACAAAAAAACACATGTAACCTCAGGATTTTCCAGCCATGTTTGATTCGGGTCATCTCCACCTGATCTCAAATCTTCCCCGTGGTGCCCCGTGCCCATCAGATCTTTCCAGGATCAGTGCCAATCTTAGATACCCTGCCAAAAAAAAAAAAGAGCAAAATCTTAGTCTTAGCTAGTGAACGTAGATAATCCCATTGATACCAAAAGACTAAAGGATTAAAGTACCAAGGGTCTTTAAAGTATCTAAGATTGATTTTCCAAGGATCTTCTTCACATCTACAAAGAGATCATCAAAGATTCGGCTGTCACCGCCGGAATTGGGATCACCTCAGGGAACGAACCAAAACAATGCTGCCTGGAGGCTGCTGATATCATTGAAAAAGGTTGGAGTAGTAATAAAACCTACCAATCAAATAGAAAACCAAATTATCATGATATTTTTCTGCTGGATTTGATGGTTTCTATCTTTTTGGAATTTGCTATACACATGATACTGATATTAATAACTATATAGTGACGGACAATCACTTAGAACGTATTTTGGAAAAAAAAAATCTGAATATTACTGCTTTTTTTACGTTCTAAGCCTTGCACTTAGAACGTCGAAAACCATACACTTAGAACGTCCAA
>Ga0126342_10015733_pt1 | contig 13230 bp, 11 predicted proteins | sample Cyp1metagenome_FD_92528 | JGI IMG/M metagenome (GOLD analysis project Ga0126342, IMG submission 92528) | Coral microbial communities from Lord Howe Island, Old Settlement Bay, Australia - Cyphastrea 1 metagenome | ecosystem: Host-associated > Invertebrates > Cnidaria > Coral ...
AGGTCCATGGTCGCATATGCCTGCCAGCTTCCTTCCAGGGTGTTCCAGCAGATATCCACATTCGCAGGACAATTTGTGCTCAGGCGAGAAAACGGTCCGATTGTGTCCAGGCGGACACTTGCTTTGGTTAGCGTTTTGACATATATATATGTGTGTGTGTGTCTGAAAATGGTGTATACCATCCAAATGGCCACTTGATTGGGGCTTTAAAAAAGTCGGCTTTAAGCCATTGGATTTTGGGGGTACCCCATTTTCAGATCAAGCCATATGTAAATATATGTACCCTCTGGTAAACTAACATAACTATGGAAAATCACCATTTTTAATGGGAAAATCCACTATAAATGGTCATGTTCAATAGCTACGTTAAATTACCAGAGGGTATATTGGATGGATAGATGGATCGATAGATCGATGGATCGATAGATACATATTCATATTGAATGTGTTTGTTGTGTTTTTATGTGTTTTTATGGTACACGACCTTGTTTATTGTGTTTCTAGCCCCAAAATATGTGCTTCTTCTTTCTCTTTCTCGGTATTGTAGTTAGTTATTGCATCGAGCATCCGCCAAACTGAAACATGCGCCTGGCTTTTCTGCACGTGTGTGAAATACCACCAATGCTGATCATTGTTCCACTGAGAAGACTAGACATCACTGTCTTTGTCCTCGCAATTCCATAGCATTGACATGCATGGACACTTGATTCCAATGAGGAAAGACCAGAACCATTGAACAAAAATAACATCTATTTGGTTAAAGGTTATTGATTCTATGGATGCTTGGCAGACCGTGTTTTATATGGACATGTCCTTGGTTTTCAGCCTCCCAGGCCTCCCAGGTAAGTTTTGCGCGAATGGTTACCAGGTCGTGCGCCGATTTTATGTTTCATTCCATTCCTGTAAACCCAAGTTTGACCCCAATTGATTCTCAAATAGGTCTGAGTTGTCTAACAAAGGCGTTCGATCTGCGATCATGTGATGGAGGGTTCCCTATTTTTAGAGAAATCCATATGTTCTTAGGGATTGTATTTCAACCACCAGTCAAATCAATTCATTTGTATGTGATTAGAACTGAACTTATTCATTTTATAGAGTTTGTACCACGTTTTTCATGAAATCGTGTTTTTCCCGCATGATTTTGTTGCCTAGGCCACCGACGAAGCAGCCGAACTGAGTGAGTGGCAAAAACAAGAAGAAGCAGATAAAGAGGCAGTTGCCGGGTAAACATGACTGGGTAGGCGATATGGTTTGTTTGTCTTCTTTGCAATGTTATTTTTTACTTTCACCCACCCAGCCACATGATTTATAAAGATTTATGATTTTGGGGAAGCACTGAAAGCAGCTGGTCATCAACTGTCAGTATGTCTGTATGTTTTTTCATTTACTAGAGAACCGGTGGTGATCAAGGATGGGTATTCAACCAATGGTTAGGGAATCGTGTTCCCCAGCAACCAAGGTGTTGAAAGACTGGACTGACGCTTTTGGAGTAGCTAGGCCGAACCAACATTCCCTGTACCTTTTCAAGTTTGACGCGGAACTGGACTAAAAAAGGCATGCGCAAGAGGTGGCAAGAGCAATATAAAATCATTTATGGAACCGTGTCGCGTGCAATGTCAACTTTTCCAGTTCTTTCAGTTTAAAAAGCAGGGACTTCATCTAGTAAAATGAATTCTCTTGGAAATTGCAATCCATTTGTTGTTACTATGATTATGTACATCCATGTTAACATCCAAACATCATAGACAAGTCATTTGTCACTATTTTAGTGGACGTTGTTTTATCTATTTTTTTGGGGGTCCCTATATACATATATATATAATTATATATATAATTATATATATATATTATGATATCATGTGCTTCCTCTTAGCATGATTGATTTTGATTGGTTTACCGGTTGTAAAAACCGTAGCCATCCAACATCATCTGACACCTCAGATCTTGATGGATCTTGGCCCACTTGGCCAGGTGGACAAGCAAGGCTTTCAAATCTTGCAGGAATTGATGCGGATTTTGGTGCCGCGGGGTGCTGGGGGATGATCCATGATCCGGAGGCACCAGGTATCCAAAATTTGATGTATAAACAGAATCTTCGGCCCCCTTGGGCACATCCTCGATGTTGCTCATCACAAGCTTGGTTTTCTACCGAAGCTTGGGGAAACCAACTGGAATGATAAGTTGATACAGTTTAGCCATGGTTTAATCTCTTGCGGATACATACTACAAAATCAGGTTAGACTTCAAGTGTCAGTCAGATACAACTAGTTTTGATAGGTGCCACAAATTGGTGTCAACCCTCGCGCAAACAGAATAGTTCACCAGTTCACCATGTATATTATGATATATGATATATATATATATAATAAACTTATATCATATATATATATATACATACATATATATATATATATATATATGTACACATCCATACCTACATGCCATTATTAGAATTCATTTTCCATGATATGTTGCATATGTCACCCCCATCGTCCGATGTCAAGGATTTGTCTACTCCATTCATGAGGTCATTTCTTCATATCTCTTGCATTCTCTTGCACTAGCAGCACCTCCAACCATTCACCCAAGCACAACTTCGTCAGGAAAATCCTCCCGTTGTTTATTCCACAAGACAACCCACCATACAACAATGGACATCACGCATAAATTGTGGAACGATTGCCGAAGAGTATTTCATTTTATTCGCATACCCCCATTCATATCCATCCGCCAGTTGGAGTGGTTTGTATAAAACCAACTTGCAAACCGACTGATACAACCATAAGTCATCATAAACCAACCAACAAAACAATTAAACTCACCAATTATATATTTTGTTGCAAAACACAGCTGTTTGATGTTTTTCTTTGATAGTCTATACTTATGTTCAAAATCATCAATATCATCAACCCCATTTTATCTATCAAACATACATTTTCCACTTTCATGTAAAGGGTCTAAGTAAAAATACCGTGTCCATGTTTTCATGTCTATATCAATTTCATCTCTATAAAACCAGCTTTTTTTAAGCGCTATAAACCCAAGATTTCCATAGATTTTCCACCTTGGCCTTGGGCCACTCCCCTCCCAAGGTGCGCGCCAGTGGCTATGCGGCCGAGCGCCAGGCCGATCAACTGCTACAGACCTCGATGGTCACGGCGCTCAACGTGCCCCAGTTCGCAATGGCGAAGCTCGGGGGGTCAGTGGATGGGATGGTTTTGCCTTTAATGGTATATATATAATACATGATATATGATATATGATATATATATATATATAAAAAAAATACATGTTGAACAAAACGTAAATGGTTGGTGATGATCTATGAATCTTAAGTGGTTTAAAAAATGTTTCAATAGGTGTTTTTATTTTATTCATTAGATGATGTTAATTGTCAATAGTTTATGGCTAGGTTTTATGTTTCTGTTGATTTTTGTTAGACATTAGACACCCAAAAGATGCTTTCAGAATGTTTCCAGGATGTGCAATTTATAGATAAATCCCTCATCATTTCAAAGTGTGCAACTGTTCTATCTATCATTGGATTACAATTTACACCCCCATATTTCATGGTAAAAACTATGGTTTCCTGTAGATTTTCCCTTCAACCAATGAATCTATTTATAGGGGGATGTTAATATCATATTCGGGTCATATTCGGGGCGATGACTGGGGGCTGGGAATGAGATGGAATGAGGAATTCATTGGGCACAACGAGTCGCCATGCGGACTCGAGGATCCGGAAGATGTCATGTTTTGCTAGCGGGGCTAGCATGCACAAGCATGAAGCACATATATATATATACAATTATGTACATACATTTTGCACGATACATGACACTATATATGTATGCGCACTAGCAATCTTTTTACTTGTTTGTGTAAATCCAAAGTCCATATAGATCCACATAGGTCATATGTTTTTCACTCCCGGATTCACCAAAAATGGTGCGCCTTGTCCGGTTAAGGCGCTGTTTCTGGTGGCGCCACTTCCGGAGCAGTGTGTTCCGCAGGGTCGGAGCCTTGAACTCGCCAGCGGATGACCCAGCGGTCTGCAAAAAATGGGTTTAGGCTGGTTTAGGTATGTTTAGGTCCATATAAACTGATTGGTGGTTTGGAACATTTTTTATTTTCCATCATATATGGGATAATCCTTCCCATTGACGAACTCAGATTTTTCAGAGGGGTAGGCCAACTACCAACCAGTAAAAAAATGTTTTTTTTGCCCATATCATCCCTTTTTGGGACTGTGGTTCTGAAAAATAGGGGGCCCAATGATTGGTGGCCTCGAGTTCCGACCTTTTGCTGCGACTTTATGTCACGTATATATGGCTATGGATCAATACCTATCAATACCATTTTTAGTGGGATGAACATCCATTTACCAGCTATTTTGATGTTCACCAGGGGTACAAGGTTTTGACACACTGCCATATAAAAACTGGAAGTCCAGGCCAAATATTTGACCCTTTTTGACAAATGTAGCATGGTAGTTTCGTTTGGTTTCGTGACTTCGAGACTTGACACCGCAAATTCACCATGACACGTTTGAATGATGACAGTGGGTATACCGTGCAGTGCATTGTGTTTGTTTCCCCTTGTGAAGAGGGGCCCGTGTTGTGACCGCCGAGTTGCTCAGATTTCTCGGAGGTTAGTTGGTAGATCTCTAGCGGCACCGTCGAGATCTGTGCAGTGTTTGTCTGATTTCTGGGCCCAGTTGACTTTGAAGACATGAAATTTCCCGACGGTATAGTGTTACTTGGTAGTGCCCAGGTGATCATGAGATATCATGAGGTTACAATCCTGCTGATTCCACAGGCGTGCCTCCAGATGTGCATGGAGTAGACTTGCACATAAAATGTGCTGTCCTTCGAAAAATAATGTACTGGTCCATCATCATGACCATAATGACGACCATGATGACGACCATGATGACGACCATGATGATCATCATCATGGTCATTATCATGATCATTATCATGAACATAATCATGATCATCATCATGATCGTTATCATGATTATGATCATGATCATCATCATGATCATCATCATGATCATCATCATGACCATCTTCATGATCATCATCATGATCATCATCGTGATCATCATCAACATGCTAATAATTTTGATCATCATGATCAATAATCATCATCGTGATCATCATCAACATCATAATCAGTTTGATCATCATGATCAATAATCATGATCACAACCACGATCATGATCATCATCATGATCAACATGATCAACATTGTCGTCGTCATCGTCATCGTCATCATCATCATCATCATCATCATGATCATGATCATGATCATGATCATCATCACCATAACGGTCATCATCATCATCATCATCATCATCACCATCATCATCATCATCATCATCACCATAACGGTCATCATGATCATGATTATCGTCATCAGTCATCGGCATCGTGATCGTCATCGTCGTCGTCATTGTTTTCTCGTTGGGGTTTGAACGTCTCAACAACCTGGTATCCACGTATACTCACCATCCCAGCGTTAGTCATGTTGAATACAAATGCCGAGGTCCAAAGTCGAATCCCATGGACATTGATCCGGACAAGTATGTAGGCGCGCTCGATTCTGGGCGGGTGAACATGTTTTTGTTTGTTGTTCAAACTACGTACGCAACAATTAAAGATCCGGAATGATCCGGAGATATGCGGGGACTTTGCCTGCGCAAATGAAGGTTGGATCGACCATGACATGGGGATGAAGCCAGTAGTACTGAGGAAAGAAGGGTACCCTCTGGTAAACTAACATAGCAATGGAAAATGGCCATTTATAGTGGATTTACCCATTAAAAATGGTGATTTTCCATTGCCATGTTAGTTTACCAGAGGGTAATCAGTTTACCCAAATAGGTTGAGGGATGTGTCCTACTCAGTCTTTGTTTGCAGGGGTATCAATCAGATTGTATTGCCATTTACATAGACCATGTTTGACAAATTGACTGCAGTTGCTTTCCCCTGCCAGAAGGCTTTATGGTTGTATGATTGATTATGATTGTATATATATTATATATATACATAATATATAATATATATATTTGTATATGGTAAACCCATGGTTTGACATATTATAGTCTTCTTGTATTTCCTGCCCTGAGATCGGTCCATCCCATGCTGGAAAACACACGGCAACACGAGATCCCAGGGTCGTCGGCTCAGGCGTTGAAAACACCGAAGAAACTCACGAGGAGCTGGTTGGTGTCCGCTGGATGTCAGACTTGTGGATACCGATGATCCAAGATGTTTGAAACGCCAATCCCCCAATGGATCCGATGGCCGAAGCTAAATTGGACCAATATCAGTCGCTAGGCATGTTGACGTGACCAAACCATGGAGGGTAAAGTGGGAACGAAAACAAGCGTTACATGCCGATGCACCTGGGACAATTCCTTTAACTTGTTTGAATGCAGCATGCATATGCATGCATACACAATTTTTGACGTTTTTTGACATACAATCAAATGGAACGGACATATTACTACTCTAAAAAATGCACGAATAGATAGAAAAACAAGGTTCGATGTGAAGTGGGATGGCTACAGATGGTCACACAATGGATCCAGGCAACACAAAGGCTTTTTAAAGCCTCATTCTTTTCGTTCGAATCCGACATCACCAATTTTCTTCGCCAAAGCCCCATGTTTTGACGGGGTTTAAAGCCAGATTGTTTGGGGGTCTGGGCTGTTGCTCAAGATGTTTTGCCCCCATGGACAACTGAATCAAGATGTACCTCGGAATATACATATTGAATTCTGCATGATTTCAGTCATTCTGAAGCCGAAGCGGCAAACGGCCCACCCAGGCAGTCTGCCTTTTGCTGGCGAAGCTCGAGGGCCTGCAGCTGTTCAAATACCCAGAATGGATGTGGATGTTCTTCCCACAGCACAGAAGGCTCCTGTTCTTCCCAAAGCACAAGGCTCCTGGTCGCCAGCTGTAGCTCTTCCGAGTCCGAAATTCAATCAACGCCAGGCGGTCGTATCTGAAACTGCTCACGGGCAGACGGTTTGTTACGCACCACTGGAATACGAGGCGGCGAAATTGCATCACCAGCAAACTGTGTGATTTGAAGCATTTCTCTGTGCTGAGCCAGAGTGACTTGGATACATATCCCGTCAGCATTCCTGGAACGGAAAGACTTCTTTGACACAAAGATTATCTTTATGCAGATCCCGCAAGCATTCCGATGCATGATCCCTAAGTGGCAACAACAAAACACGCAACTGCAAAGGGTGCAAGTAACAGAAGTAACAAGTACGTGCATATAGAAGGTCAATGTAATATAATATATTCATCTTACAATTGTGCATTGACAGGAAGGTATCTCTGTGCAGTTTGGCTCTGTTTTCCAAATATTTGTGACCACCCAGCAGAGACCCCGTCCCCAACACTGGAAGCCTGTGAAATTGCTTCTGGGTTAGGAAATATGTCTTGCCTAGGCCATCTGGAGGTTTCCTGAAATGGGGGTACCCCCAAGTCAACAATTCTAATAAGATTTTGCCCCATAAACCATCCATGTCGGGGTCCCCCCCATTTATGGAAAGCCCATAAAAGGGGCCATGGGCCGCGGCAACAAAAATAGCGCCAGCACCTCACAGGAGTCTGGAGTCCATGGGCCCAGGGGAGGGAAAAGTGGTCCAACCATTTTGACCTTTTAATGATTGGATGTGCTATCAATTCATTTCATGTCTAGATGGCAACACCACATGGTTTACTTTCTATGAATATATATATATATATATGTAATTAGTTGTAATTATACACATATTATACATGTATAATTATATCTATATATTTAATTATATATACAGTATACATAAGTGTTCAGATGTTGAAGTTGGTATGCTTTTACCATTTAACATCGAGTTTCTGCCTTTGAAAGCAGATGATCGTTTACCAAAGGATCAAACACATTGCAAACGCCGGTAAAGGGTAGCGGCTGAAGCATCAAACATAGGTGGTTTTACAGAACACATGGATTCAACCATGAACAAACAGGCAAAATGAATTCCCTAAGTGTTATTCCATGGGTCTGTGTGAAAAATGAGTATCGCATTCCATCCAGTGGCTAATCATCATTTTCTTGGCCAATGGAGATGCTTTCCCCGTTATCAGAGGCAACCAAAAGGATACATATCATACTGTCATATATATTTATATACACATGTTTTGTAATCATATTGTATTTGTTGTATCTGGTGTATGTCTATATTTGTATGTATATTATATATATATATTGTGGTGTATATTAGTGTATATGTTAAATATCATATATATATATATATACATAAGTATACAATATATTTACATGGTGTTGCATTCCCCCCAAGCAAGTTCCATATCTTCTACGTTTTGGGATGCCTTCAGGTGCCGGAAACCGCCGTTGCTTAGGAACCTGACACGGACCTTTGGCTCAGCCTGGCAGTGGGGTGTCCAAGTTGTTCGGGCATTTTTTGGGGATATTTTTTTGGGGAATTAATATCTTAATGTGTTTAAAACACAAATGAAGGACATATTAATGAATAGACATTTGATTTTTTTAAGATTTACATCCTAAGTTTAGGAACATGGACTCAGATATGGACCGAGATAGGCAATAGATGGCAATAGGATCCATGGGTGGATTATGAGGTCGTTGTGAGTCGTTGTGACTCGAAACATATGAGACTATCCGGGACAGGGACGATAATTTTTCTGGGGAACAAACATCCATTCAACATCAATTTTGCTGCTACGGTACCATGATAATATGATTTTTTTGTGTGCCTAGCTTTGGATTCTTCATTGGCTAGATGCTATCATCGTAAAATCTCATGCGTCGAATATATGGGTTATGACGGTTATGACGGTTATGACATAAATTTCATCGTGTCATAAGTCTCTCGTTAGCCATTGGTTGATCAACCTAGTTGTGTTTTTTCATGTCTCCTTTGCCTGTTTGCCAATGATAATAATGAGTAATACTCAACCAGCCAAATCAATTTAAAACATATGGGGTTGTTTGAAGATGGAGAACCCCAACTTTGATGCATCACTTTTCCAATACATTAATTGCCATATGTGTGGCTTGAAAGACCGGATGGATTCACACACACACACACCCATCATATTGTTGGTTATATGTAAGTCTAATATGCATAAGCTACATATGCTATATCACATGTTAATCCATATTTAAAAAGCAATTTAAGTCATATTAAATCCGTATATCAAGCCAATATATAACATATATCCCATATATTTCCCATGACATCAGCCTGGCTCACCGATCAATTTTGGGTTTCCCCCTGGGTTTCTGACCGCCAGGTCATCGCCGAGTTTGCCGTCAACGCTTTGCAGCGCTTGAAGACCAAGCTGGTGCGGCCGCACCAGAAACTGCTGGTCTCCAGGATCCAGGATTTGGATTTGGAATGATGGATGGATGGTTTTGCTATTAATGAGTTATGATGAATTTTATGGTTAAAAAGAATGATTTGGAATGATTTTGTAATTGTTTATGAATATGGAACTATTCATAAACCATCCATCATTTGGATGGTTTTGCCATTGTTTATGAATGATTTGCAATGAGTTGGAATTATTGCCAAGAATGAGCCAAGTTTTGATGTTTTTGTTGTTTTTATTCACCAATAGCGGGATTTTGCTCGCAAAATGGCGGTTCAAAACCCGAGGTGATCCGACAGAAATGTGATATTCTCCGGTGATTTAAGAGGTTAACAATACATTCATTTCAATTCAGAATCCACCAAGAAATGGTTACTGTCTTGGGTAGGCCATTCGGGGTGGTCAACCAAGAAACACCTCGATTTCAGTATTACTCTATGGGCAAAGCGGCAAATCCCCTTTTTGTTTGTTGTTTCCTGGTTGATGTCAGTTTAGCAATGTCTTTGCAGGAAATTGCTCGCATATCAGCAGTTATCAATATCACCTACTGAGATCGGCGGCTCCACTAGACAAATAATATTTGTGGCAGACATGGGCACCAGATCGTACGGCCCCCCCAATTCGATCATGTTTAGTTTAGTTCATAACCATCAATCATATTTCTTTGTTTCAAGAGAATCATAGCCAAACAAACAATGTTCGCATCATGGTAGGGTCTTGATATGCTCCGATTTTTACATCAATAATGTTTGAACTGGGGAAACATCCAGCTATTCTAAATGGGAAGTTTCTATCTTGTTTCAGCGTTGAGTAATTTTAGCCTCGAACATGTTATATGCCCATCTACACCCTCAGTTTTGGCGTTATGTTCCAGCATCATAGAATATTTCACAGATGCCAGACCATGAACTTGTTCGAGGTACCCCATTGGGGGTAGCCAATTGTGATCCATGAACAGATGATATCATGATAATCATGATAGCCGTTGTCGCTCGAAGACTCCCAGCAGGCCACTGCAGATCCGATGAAAGCAGATCCGGAGGCTGATCGGTTGGAGGACCAGGGAGTTGTTACATGACCTGACTCATTCAAGATTCTGCCCAGAATCTTATCTTGGGATGTTGGATGATGTTGGTCGCTTTTGGTAGTAGAACCAACTAGAATCACCGGTCTTCAGACTTCAGACTGATCCGTGGGGCCACAAATGAAGACTGGTTCTGAACTGTTGCTGGTGTGCCAATCAGGGACCTCAAATAGACAGGAGTGCGGTGGAGGCATTTAGGGGAGACTTGAGAATCGAAACAACGCTTGTTTGAGATTCTTGGGTATTTCGTACAATTGTCGAATAACACTGTGCACCGTTGGTTGGTTAGTGCAATACCTTTGTCCGTTGCCATTGTATATAGTCCTACAGTTTTCTACCCAAAAAGTGAAGGGTATCTAAGACGGCCATGAATACAGCTGACCTGGTCCTTTTCCACAATCTTAAAGCAAACGTTGAGGCATGACTAGATCACATGCATTGGTGGTTTCACCGATTGCCTCATGGATTGCTGTGTCAGGAAAGTTCAGCAGTCTGTCAGATTTCATCTCGACCAATCTCCAAGTTAGGTGACACATAGGGTTAACATACCATCTGGTTATTTAACAGTTCGCCATGGAAAATCACCATTTTTAATAGGTAAACCCAGGTAAACCATCTATAAATTGGCCATTTTCCATGGCTATGTTAAATAACCAGAGGGTATATATTAAACTATGTTAAAAACTTTCTCTTTGGATCCAGATACTTAACCCCCAAAAGGTACTTAACCCATCTTAATCCCCCAAAATCATGCTTCCTCAGAAAAGTACGAATGGATCCACAGGGTATACTAGAATGTGCTAAACGGTAAACCCTATTTCCATAAACCAGCCCAAGTCATCACCAATTTTTGCGGCTTCCAGTTATAATATGTTATAATATGTTATAATGTTATTCATCTATTATTACTGTTGGTTATATACCGTATATATACCCGTTAAATCCTATTAATCTTTATTAATCATCATCATTCAATCCATGTCTTATGGGCTTATGGCATCGATTCTGCGAGGCGTTTCGAAAGAAGTTGCAGGACGTCTCGGAGGCCAACGGTCTGGTTTTACCGCATTTTTTTTTGCTGAATGCAACAGACATAGTTTGAATACACATGTCTGAATATGTCTGAATCATAGAAAAACATGGGCAAAAACCATGTTTCAAAACATTGGCCACTATATGATTTACCATGGGAATTTTGGACACTTTTTTTTGACAGTTCCAGCCACATCGTCCCCATCACAATCTCTAAAATACCCAGACACTTCGAATAGGCCCCAAAGGACAGCAGTTTTTTTGTGGCGAACATGATGAACCGTTGGATTTCTGCAGGAAGAGGCAGTGGTTTTAATTGCCAACGGCGCCACGAAGGAAATGATTCGCGTCCGGGGCACCCAGCGAAGGATTTTTGTGTTTTGACAATTAATTGAGTGCAATGAATGTCGAATACGTATACAATCGTATATGATACAATATATATATATATATATTTCATATACTTTGATTTGTTATTATATATATATGTTGTATCTTCTAGTTTTTATGAATTGGATACCATATATTATATCTTTTAAAAATATTTTATATATTATTATATTATATATGTTGTTTGCATTATATATCCTATTAAATTAAATATGATACATTATAAATTATGAATATATATATATATATATTAGCGTGTATATATATACTATACTTTATTAAAATAAAAACTACTAGATATATAATATATATGTATATATATATACACGGTCAAACGCCATCGTTTGCCCGGACCGGGAAGGATCATCATCGTCGTAATGTAATGATGACATGGAGAACAAGCAGGATACCACCCCCAACCCCCCTAATGATATTATGTATTTTTCAGGGGTCATGGGGAAGAATCTGGCATGTAATGTAGGGTACTGACCAGTGTAGGGGGCCCCCCCCTCCCCCCCAAACAAATTTAGGGTACACAATACGGTGGAATTTTCAAGGGACCGGGTACGCAATAGTGTGGAATCAAAAAAAAATAAAGGACCGGATAACCCCACATGTCAACTTCTTCCAACAAGCAGCAAAAGAAAGGTAAAGATAGCATGGTGAAAGAAGGAAAGAGAAAAGAGATGGTGAAGGATTGGTGTGGAGCAAGTTGTGTGTGGAAGAGTAAGTACGAGTAAGTTGTGTATGGACAAGTTGTGTTGTATGCATGTATGTATGCATGCATGTATGTATGCATGTATGGATGGATGGATGGATGGATGGATGTATGGATGCATATATATATATATGTCGTATTTATGTATGTTTGTATGGTAGGTCCGCAGGCACGCTTATTTTTTCCACGAGCGGAGAGGCGTCACGGGCGTGATGAAGACGGAAAGGTACCATGTCACCAAGTGCCACACCTGCCACGCAAAGTGAAGGTCCATGTCGCCAAGTGCCACGCCTGCCACGCAAAGTGAGCGTCGATGTCAAGTTGTGTGTGTGTGTACGTGGACAAGTTCTGTGTGTGGACAAGTTGTGTGTGAGTAAGTTGTGTGTGGACAAGTTGTGTGTGAGCAAGTTGTATGTGAGTCACGCAAAGTGAAGGTCCATGTCACCAAGTGCCACGCCTGCCACGCAAAAAGCCGCGGCGCCCACGGCGTCAACTGAGACCCAAGCGCGCCACCAGAGCCAGCCCAGTGCCATAAGTCCCATAAGTGCCACGCCTGCCACGCAAAGTGAGGATCCATGTCGCCAAGTGCC